>WNGO01001628.1_pt1 | contig 25967 bp, 23 predicted proteins | sample 5400511 | NCBI WGS metagenome assembly WNGO01 (sample SAMN13153380, study PRJNA577476) | soil metagenome | isolation source: 20 cm soil or saprolite under Garry oak tree replicate 2 | place: USA:California | collected 2016-06-15 | reverse complement strand
TCAATTGCTGGCATAAACAGCCTTGTAGGGGAAGCTGAGGGCTTCCCTTACAGAACCTGATCAAGGCATGCGAGCAAGTGCGACACACTTTGCTCGGTTTCGTCTCCCATGTTCGAGAGGCGAAAAGTTTGACCGCGAATCTTTCCGTAACCCGGGTCGATCACCAGATGGTGTTTCTCCCGCAGTCTCCTGGCGAAATCGAGCACGTCGATTCCTTTGTTGTTCTTCACGCAGGTGAGCGTTTTCGAGCGGAATCCTTCCTCGGCGAAGAAATCGAACCCGGAGCGGCGCACCCAGTCGTGAACGAGCGCATTGGTGCGCGCGTGTCGAGCAAAACGCGCCTCGATTCCTTCTTCGAAAATTTCGTCGAGCTTTGATTGCAGCGCGTGTATGTGCCCAATGCTGGGCGTGCTTGGCGTCATCCATTCTGCCTGCTCCTCCCTAAACTGCAGAAAATCGAAATAAAATCCGCGATTCGGAACGTTCTCAGAGCGCGCGAATGCCTTTTCCGAAACGGAGAACAACGAAAAACCCGGCGGTAACGCCAGCGCTTTTTGCGCGCCGGTGAGCATCACGTCAATGCCGAGCACATCCATTTCGATCTTTACAGCGGAGAATGACGAGACCGTGTCCAAGACGAGCGTCACATCAGGGTACTTCGCCAGAACGGAGCAGATGTCCTCGAGCGGGTTCATCACGCCTGTTGAAGTTTCACTATGGGTGAGTGTGACCGTGTCGAATCTTCCAGTAGCCAATTGTCTGTCCACAGCTGCGGGATCGATATGTTTTCCCCAATCAACCTGGAGCGGTTCTGCGACTTTTCCGCAGCGCTGTGCAACATCGAACCATTTGTCTGAGAACGCGCCGCACATGCAGCAAAGCACGCCGCGATCAGCAAGGTTCCGGATGGAAGCCTCCATCACGCCCCACGCAGAGGAAGTCGAAAGGAACACTGGCTGTTTCGTTCCGAACAATCTCTGGAGTCCCGGATGAACCGACCGGTAGAGATTCTTAAAATCCTCGCCGCGATGGCCGATCATCGGGCGCGAAAACGCCGCCCACGTTTTTTCCGATACTTCGACGGGACCAGGAATGAAAAGCTTGTCGTGCGGGATCACAGGCAACGCTCAACGCTCAACGCTCAACATTCAACGTCCAACTTGTATCGACGCAGCCCTGCCTGGGTAGCGCGCGCGTCTCGCGTGCTGGTCGCCGTGTCTCGCGGCGACGAACTTTTCCTGAGTAGTTGCTTCACCTACGATGCAGAAATCACATGCGAAGTTCGCGAACGCGCGACGCCTTCGCCAGCACTCGGGACGAGTGCGCTACCCGGAATTTGGCGCCGCGCTTGATCGCGGACGCGAGCATGATCTACTTCCGCAGGTGAGATTCAACCTTTGGGCAATTGCATATTTCGTGGTGAGCGCGGTCACGTGTCTGGCTCAGGCCGAAGCCCAGAATTACCTCGTCTTTGTCAGCAACGAACGCTCGGGCGATGTGACTGTGATTGATGGCGCAACGGACGCTGTTGTCGCGACTTTCAAAGTAGGGAAGCGTCCGCGCGGGATTCACGCGACACCGGATGGAACCCGAGTTTTTGTCACATTGAGTGGCTCCCCTCGAATGGCGCCGGGCGTAGATGAAAATCGCGCGCCGGCAGATAAGAGCGCTGACGGACTTGGCGTGATCGATCCGGCAGCGCGTAAGCTGATCGATCGCTGGCATGCCGGATCGGACCCAGAGCAATTCGCAATCAGCAAAGATGGAAAATTCGCGTTCATCGCGAATGAAGACGATGCGAGCGCCTTGACTATCGATCTCAGCTCCGGCCAACCTCGCGGCAAAGTAAAAGTCTCGGCCGAGCCGGAAGGCGTAGCTGTTAATCCGGCTGACGGCGAAGTGTACGTGACCTGCGAAGAAAAAGGCGAGGTGTTCGCGATCGATCCCGACGCGCAGCGCGTAATCGCAAAAATCGATACTGGCGGGCGGCCCCGTTCCGTTGCATTTCTACCGGATGGCTCGCGCGCTTACGCCGCTTGTGAGAACAGCGGATACATCGCAGTTATCGATGCGAAATCGCACAAATTATTCTCGAAAATCCAATTGCCTACGGGCGCGCTGCCCATGGGCACCGCCGTTTCCAATGATGGAACAGAGCTTTACGTCACGACTGGTCGCGCAAATACGATTGCAGTTATCGACACAGAGAAGAATGAAGTTGCGACAACAGTTCCCGTCGGCAATCGCGCCTGGGGAATTGCACTTGATCCCACTGGATCGAAGCTTTACACCGCAAACGGTGCGTCGAACGATGTTTCAGTCGTCGATGTAAAATCGCGCAAAGAACTGCGGCGCATCAAAGTGGGCGACGGCCCCTGGGGTATCGCGATTGTAAACGCAACGAAATAAAGGCAGCGTGCGACCGCAGCGCTGAGAACCAGGTCAACTACCCGCCGGCGTAATTTGGATACCGCTCTCGCAATTCCCGCGACAATCGATCTGCTTCATCGGATTTGCCGGCTTGCCGAAGTGCTACCGCGGCTCTGTCGAGCGCGCGCGGCGTGATGGCCGGATCATCGTAAAGCAGGGCGACGCCTTTGAAAGCCTTGCCCGCGTCATCGAAATTTCCGCGCTCCAATTGGACTTCACCCGCGAGCAACCGCGCTTCCGCGTTTACGCGGCCCTCGGGTTGCAATGCCATGATTTCTTCTGCGATCTTCTGCGCCTCGTCAGGTTTGTGGGCGCTGATCTTAACTGCACCGAGCGTCAGTAACACTTTCGCCTTACCCGCCGGATCTTTGGCAGTCTGCAGATAATTCGCGAACGCTTCCTCGGCTTCGGGCAAATTTTTCAGCTTCGTAGCGGCGTCGCCGAGATAAAATAAGTAATCGGGTTTAACCTTGCCCGCGGTGTCTGTTGTTCGCAGCGCGCTCAGGTATTTTTCCGCGGCTTGGAAATTTTTCTCGTTGTAGTATTCAATTCCGAGCCACTCCAGGACCTCTGGCGGCACGTTCACATTCGGACTGGCGGTCATGAAAGTATTTACCTCTTTGGTCAACGCCGGCCGATCTTTCAGATAAAACTGACACAGAATGATCCGAAGCGACGCGAGATTGTAGTATTGCTCCTTGTTTAGTTGCCGGGCGGTATTAAGCGCAGTCAACGCCGTCCTATAATCCTTTGCCTCGAATGCAGCTTTGCCGATGTAGTATTGCGCCTGCGCTGCGACAGAGCTCTTCGGAAATTCTTTCAGGAGCTGGCGAAAAGTGTCGACCATGCCCTTGGTATTTTCCTGTTGTCCGAGAATGAGAGCCTTTAATTGCAGGGTCGCTTCTCGCTCGTGCGCTTTGGGGTACTTGGCCAGGATAATACTTAGGTCCGTAAGCGCAGCACTGTAGTTCTTGCTCTGTTCGTATGCCAAAGCGCGCTGCCCCAGGGCCGCGGGCACTTCAGGACTATCAGGGAACGTTTGCAAGTAATAGGTAAAAGCTTCGATCACGCCGGGAATATTTTTCGTCTGTACGTGACATAACCCAAGCTTGTAGGCGGCTTCCGCGCGCAACCTTGCAGAGAGCTGTGAGCCGCGCAGTTCGCCGTAAATTAACTCTGCGTCATTGTAATTCTGCTGTTTATAGAGCGCTTCGGCTTTTAACAGCTTCGCCTGGTCGGCACGCTCGTTTGTAGGATTCGTTGCCAGGAATTCGTCCACTGCGGCGGATAGCGCTGATGGATCGGAGTTGTAAACGTTGATCAGCCGCTGGTAGGCAGCGTCCTTTGCTTCCTCCCGGTCGGGAAACTTTGCGATAATCTGGCGATAAAGTGCGTCAGCTTCCTTTGAATTTCCGAGTTGCCGCTCGCTGTTTGCGGCGAGCAGCAACACCTCGGCTTGCGCCGCCTCAGGAAGCTTCTCCTGCTCTTTTTTGTAATCGGCCAGCAACTGTGCGTATTGGCCCGTTTGGTATTGCAGTCGGCGCAAACCGACTTGTGCGATCGCGCGGAATTTTCCAGCTTCAGGAAGAGTACGACCCTTCTGCAATAAAGCAGTAGCTCTATCGGCCATGGCCTTGTCGATTTTACCTTTTTCAGGCTGAACAAGTTCCAGTGCGATCACGCCGCCTCGGACGGCCGACTCCGCTTTCAAAGCCGGCTTTTGGGCTTCGGTAGCGAGGGCTTCGTATTGCTTTAGTGCGTCGATCTTTTTTCCGCGACCGGCGAGAATGGATGCTGCTGTCCATCGCGCATCTTCGCGATATGGATTCGGGTTTCCGGCCTCAGCGACCTGCACGTAAATATTGGCAGCTTCTTCCTTGCGCCCAGTGGCCTCGAGACAACGCGCTTCGAAATAGCGTGCAGAGAGCGCCACTGCCGGTTCCTTTGATTTTGCAGCAGCACGATGAAAGAGCGGAAGCGCCGCGGCGTAATCTTTTTCGGTGAAGGCCGTTTCGGCAAGCGCGTACGCCGCGGCTCCGGCGAATTCGCTGTCACCGTAGTCGTTGAGCACTTTCTGAAAATTAGTGCGAGCGTTGGAAAGGCGATTGAGATTTCGATAGCATTCGCCAAGCGAGAAATAGGCGTTCGCCCGGCCAGGACGTCCCGGATAATCGTCCAAATATTTTTGGTATTCAGGGATCGCCAGGTCGTAAAGCTTGCGAGTGAACAAGCCGTTGGCGTATTCGAGTTGGCGCCGGTCGGCCCCCTCGGTTTCGGGCGCTGGGGCCTCGGAAGAGTCTTCCTTTAAAGAGCGGAGAACTCTGTCGATTGATTCATCTGCAGGGAGCGCGCGCGGAACTGGAGGCTCATCAACCGGACGAGCCCGGCGAACTTCCGGTGCCGATTGAGCAAATGAGCCGCTTGCGGTGCAAAGCAGCATCGCCAGCCCCAGAGGACCGGCCAGGCTCTGCCTCATTTTCATTTTGCTGTCGCGAAAGCGACGTTGGTTATGCCTGCTTCAGTGCAAATATTTAAAACGTCGACGATATTCTTGTAGGCACCGGCTTCATCGCCGCGGATCACTACAGCTTGCTCGGAATTCAATTGAATAAGGCTTTTCAGTAATTCTGTAAGTTCAGGCCCGCTCAAGGTCCTGCGGTTCACAACCACATTGCCGTCTGCCTTCACGTTAACTACCACGTCCCCAATCGGCGCACTTTTTTCCTTTGCAGCCGAGGCTTTCGGCACTTTCACATCCAGCTCGTTCTCCGTGCGGGCCGCATTCCACGTCAGCAGAAAGAAAATCAATAGCAGCAGCAGGACGTCCACCAGCGGCGCCAATTGAATGCCTGGGTGATGCAGCGGCGTGTGACGACGTAGATTCATTGCGCTCGAGCAGTGTTACAACTCGTCCTCGATCAGCACGGGAGTTCGTTCAGCTCGCTTGCCGTATTGCAACGAAAGCAAAGCCAGAACGTGTGTCGAAGCAGCTTCCAGTTCCGAAATGAGCTTTTGCGCTCTGCCCCGAAAGAAAGCGTAAAACATCATGGCAGGAATACCGATGGCCAGACCGGCCGCCGTGTTTACCAGTGCCTCGCTGATCCCGCGCGAGAGCGCCACGTAACGGGCTGATCCGATGTCGGCTCCCAGCGCGCCGAATGAATGGATAATTCCAAACACCGTGCCCAGCAGCCCGAGCAACGGGGCGATCATTCCGATATCGGCGAGATAGGTGACTCGATTGTTCAGACTGGCTGCGACTCGCGAGCCCTCTGTTTCGGCGATTTCGCGGACTTGCGGGAGATCCGCGTGCGGATTTTTAGTTGTGAAATCGAGCATCTTTTGCACGACACGCGCGATGGCTTCTCCATGCCGATTTGAAACTGCGAGCAAGCCGAGATAGTCGCGTTTACGCAGGAGGGCGTCAGCCGTAGCCATATAACCGCTCGAAACCACGGCGCCCCGCCGGATTGTCATTAAATAAACGACCACGAGCATCACGAAAAAGATTGACAACAGAAACAGCGGAATCATCACTGGCCCCGCCTTCACGAGCGTCTCCATGACGCTCTGCGAATGCTGCGGAACCAGAGGGGGCGTAGGTTCCTGCGCCATTACAGAAGACGCGCTCGCCAGCGCGGCCAACAACAGGACCCAATTTTTCATGCCAGAAATTTCGTAACGATATGCAGAGCGATTAGTGGATGCAAATGCCCTCGGCGTTCAAACACATATCATGCATTGAAGTTGCTGCACGTGTAGGGCGCCGAAACGAGGTTCATCGACGTACCAAAAAAATGTGCGCCGGTTGAACCGGCGGATCGAGCTCGACATAATTGCGTTGACCGCGCCACGTGTAGGTCGTGCCGCTTAGCAAATCCTGGACCCGGTACTCGTCGCTTTCCATTTGTCCGAACTGCTCGACCGGCACATCCACGAAGGAATTCTGTTTGCGGAAAGGATCGAGGTTCACCACGACAAGAATGATATTATCGCGCGCTGCGGTCATCTTGCTGTAAAACAGAACGGCCTCGTTGTCGGCATTATGGAACCGCAAATTCGTGTAGAGCTGAAGCGCGCGGTTTTGCTTGCGGATTTTGTTTAGTCGCGAGATCCAGTCCTTGATGTTTCCCGGCGCGTCCCAATCGCGTTCCTTGAATTGATATTTTTCGGAATCGAGATACTCCTCGCGACTTGGCAAAGCCTCGTTTTCACACAGCTCGTATCCGCTGTAGATGCCATAAAGAGGTGAAAGCGTCGCGGCCAGAAGAACACGAATCATGAACGCGGTTCGTCCGCCTTCTTGAAGCGCAAACGGCAGAATGTCGGGTGTGTTCGGCCAAAGGTTCGGTCGAAAATATTCACTCATTTCGGTTTGGGTGAGTTCAGTAAAATATTCGATCAGCTCCTGCTTTGAGTTTCGCCATGTGAAATACGTGTAACTCTGATTAAAGCCGGCTTTCGCCAGAGCTTTCATCATCTTTGGACGAGTGAAAGCTTCGGCAAGAAAGATTGTGTCGGGATATTTCTCTCGGACACCTCTGATCAAATATTCCCAGAACGCGACTGGTTTGGTGTGCGGATTATCCACCCGAAAGATGCGCACCCCGCGCTCGGCCCAGAAGAGCACAACGCTCTTCATCTCGGCCCAGAGCTCGCGCCAGTTCTCACACCGAAAATTCAGAGGGTAAATGTCTTCGTACTTCTTCGGCGGATTCTCCGCATACTTGATTGTGCCATCGGGCCGCTTGTAGAACCAATCTGGATGCTCTTTGACGTACGGGTGATCGGGCGAGCAATTGATCGCGAAATCGAGGGCAATTTCCATTCCACGTTTCCGCACCTCTTTTTGAAGCCAGTCAAAATCGGCGAGCGTCCCCAGCGAAGGCTCGACCGTCTTATGCCCGCCGGCGTCGCTGCCGATCGCCCATGGCACGCCCGGATCGCCGGGCTCGGAGGTGACCGCGTTGTTCCGCCCCTTGCGGTTGGTGTGACCAATCGGATGAATCGGCGGAAAATAAATGACGTCGAATCCCATGGCTTTTGCGTCGTCTACCCGCGCCAAACAATCGCGGAAAGTCGATCCGCCGTCGCCCCGGCCTCCTGCAGAGCGCGGGAAAAATTCATACCACGCCCCGAACAATGCTGCGGATCGCTCGACGATAACTCGGGGAGCGGGGCCATACTGCGTCGCGTCGGAGCGATCCGGATATGTTGCCATCAGCACCTCCAACTCGGCGGATTTTGCGATCGCGTAGATTTCTGAATTGGCGGCGGTGGACATTTGTTCTGAAAATTCTCCCAACCGCGCCCGGTCCGCTCGATCGCGGGCCCGCCTGGCGGCGGCTGCGACCAAAGCCGCGCCTTCCAATGCTTCACTTTGGAGGGCGGAAATGCCTGCCTCAAATTTTTTTGCGAACTCGCGTTGCCAACTGCGAAAAGTGTCTGTCCACGCTTCGACGGTGTATTCGTGGATAGCCTCGTCGTACAAGGTGCAGACCCCATGCCAACGATCGTTATCGACAAAACTCATCGGCGTTTCCCTCCATGCACGTTTCCCAACAACGCGCCACTTCAGAACGGCTGCTACGACGTCATGTCCATCCTTAAAAATGTCGGCTTCAGCGGCGAGATCTTCACCAACGATCCGCTTTATCGGATAATCACCGCCGTCGAGTAGCGGCTGCAGATTCTCAATCACAACGGATGGAAAAGCCATCGACGATCAATCAACCGAGATTCACAAAGTGCGAAAGAGCAAATCGATTGGAGAAGGGGAACATAGACCCTTGGTCTGTGCGCCCAAGCGGAGTTTCACTCCGCTAAACTCATGAGACTTATCAGACAGCCGGTTACAAACCCGCACGCCGCACAGGCTGCAAGCCCATGTTCCGCCCGCACGTCTCTACACCGCGAACTGAAACATGCACTCGTAGAGGCCCGAGTTGCGAACCACCTGCCGTCGGACGCGTGTGCCCAGGACGGCTTCGAACATGTCCTGCTCGAATCGAGCAATGATTGGGTACTGCTCCAGCAGATTCAAAATGGGAGAATGACACTCGAGAATTTGGGGACCGTCTTTGTCGTTAAGGAACTCGGCCATGTAGCCTTCCGCGTCGCGGGCATGCGCGAACCATTTCGCGCGTTCCGCTACCGTGTTCCCCTTTGCCTTCGACTTGAGCGCCGCGGTTTTCTTTTTGAAAACACTGTAGAGAAGCTTCTCTGGCGCGTTTGGTCCGTAGATTTCCTCGGCCGCTTTCAACATGTCCAGAGTGAATTGATTGCTATCGCACTGAAAAAGATCGTGGCTCCGGCGCGTTAACCGGTAGACCATCTCCGGCCGGCCCATTTTTTGCGGACGGCGCCAAGTGTCCAGATAACCATCGCGGTGAAGGGTAATGCAGTGCTGCTTGATGCCCATGTAGCTCATGTTCATTCTTCCCACGAGCTCGTTAACGGACATTCCTCTCGTGCGCTTGAGAGAGTTAATAATTTCGAGCCGCTGCGTGCGGCCAATTTCCGAGATCAGACGTTGATTCATAAGATGACGAAAGTGACGATTGAGTAACAAGAAGTTGAAAGTACGGACTTTACACGGCGCAATCTTTATTACGCAAGCCTAAAGTTTACGACGCGAAACAGTACCCGATATTTCCTCTCGTTTAACGATAGAAACTCACCGAGCAGGCGTGGAATGACAATAAGTAATTATGAGTACAAGTATTCGTCGTGGTACTCGCGCTGCGGTGCGAACTGGACGTTCTCGTTGCCGGTTTCCGGGTACTCGAAGATTTTGCCTTCGTAATTGCGCACCACGATTTTTTCGTTGTCGTGATAAAGGATGTAACCCGGATTAATCGGCACCTTTCCGCCGCCGCCGGGAGCGTCGATGACGTATTGTGGCACGGCGTAACCTGTGGTGTGACCGCGCAAGCCCTCGATGATCTCGATGCCTTTGGCGACTGACGTGCGCAAGTGCGATGATCCATTAATCAGATCGCATTGGTAAATATAGTAAGGGCGTACCCGGCACATGAGGAGCTTGTGCACGAGCGTTTTCATCGTCTCGAGATCGTCGTTCACACCAGCGAGCAACACACTCTGGTTCCCGAGCGGAATGCCGGCGTTGGCCAGGCGTTCCAGCGCTTGCTTCACCTCAATCGTCAGCTCTCGCGGATGATTGACATGCACGCTCATCCAGAGTGGGTGGTGTTTCGCCAGCATCGTGCACAACTCAGGAGTGATACGCTGCGGCAAAAAAATCGGGACCCGCGTGCCGATGCGGAGAAACTCGATGTGCTTGATCGCCCGTAATCGGGAGAGCAGCTTGTCGAGCTTATCGTCGCTGAAAATGAGAGCGTCTCCACCGCTTAAAAGCACGTCGCGCACTTCGGTGTGTAACTCGAGATAACGAAACGCCTCCTCAAAATTTGTGTGCAATTCCTGTTCGCCCACGCCGCTCACCACGCGGCTGCGGGTGCAGTAGCGGCAATAACTCGCGCAACGATCCGTCACCAGAAACAGGACACGATCGGGATAACGGTGCACTAATCCTGGCACAGGCATGTGCGAATCTTCGCCGCACGGGTCTGCCATGTCGTAAGGGGACGCCCAGGTTTCTTCGACGCGGGGAACCATCTGGCGGCGCACCGGGTCCTCTGGGATATTTCGCGGCATCAGGTTGAAAAAGTGCGGCGTGATCGCCAGCGCCAGTTTGTCGCCCGACAACAAAACGCCGCTGCGTTCCTCATCGTTAAGCTCGAGGTGTTTTTCGAGTTGAGCGAGGTTAGTGACCCTGTTCTTGAGCTGCCATTTCCAATCGTTCCAGAGTTCTGGTGCGATGTCTGGCCAATAGCCCGGTGCGTGCGAGACGAACTCTTTTCCGTTCCCTTTTTCTGCTACAGAAGTGATCATTTTCGTAAAAAAAATAAGGCCCTAGAAAGACGCGTCAACGCAGGCACTTTTGAGTGCGGAGCGCACAATGGAGTTCCGCCTCCAATCGCGCGAGGGACAGGGGGAAGCTATTTTCCACCGAGCACGCTTAGCTCCCAGCGGTAACCGTCGGGATCATGGAACCAAAGGCCCATGTTTTTCGATCCCGGCGCTTCCGGACCAATTTCATCGCCTGGGTCCTCAACGTCGGCGCCAATGCTCTTCAAATGCGCGAGCGCTTTTCGCAGCGTCGCCATGTCTGGCAGATGGAATGACAGGTGATCGATCGTTTTCGGCGACGGTTCTCCCTTGAACAACGCGATCGTGACATTCTTGTTGCCGACGGCGACGCCATTCTCAAAATCGAACTCCTTCCGCAATCCCAGCGCGCGTTCGAACCACCGCGCACTTTTCTTAGGATTATCAACTGCCAACCCAAAATGACCAACCTCTCCGAGCGTGAACGGAACTTTCATGTGAATTTGTGCATCGCTAAATCCATCGACCTAGCCTGGCTCGGATCCGTTAGAGGATATGACCGGCTCCATGAAGTGCCGGTTGAAATCTCTGAGCGCGTCGCACGGTGTATGTCCTAGTCCACTAGCGCCCGTTCGGACCTCTGCCCCGATGAAAGCCAGCCAAATGTCGCCGACCATTCCCATCCGCGGCCGAAGCCGCGCTGCTGGACTCTTCGGGTGGTTGTCCAGAAATTCCTCGACATCCTCCTTTATCACCGGAGGCAGTTCTTCGATTGCAAGCGAAGTCATATCTTAAAGAAACGTCTATGAGCTGTCCTTTGGACTTGAAGAGTCGAAAAATCCGAGTGGACAGTCAGCTGATCAACGGTGGCGTTTCGCAGAGCGGAGCGGGCGGGAGCCAAGAGACACAGACGGGCAGCCCGCATGGGCGAGAGAGCGGCAGCGAATGAGCCAAACGTCCTGCAGTCAGTGTTGCAAATTCTGCAGGGCGTCTGTGTTGGACGCGGCAGGCTGCGAAGAATCCGCGATCAATCGCGGCCCCAAATCATAGCCACGGACGTCGTAAGACTGCCGCCCATGTTGAACGTGAGGAATTTCTTCACGTCCTCGATTTGACGTGCGCCGGCTTGTCCTGTGAGTTGTTGATAAGCTTCAAACACCTGGCGAACGCCGGTCGCACCTACAGGGTGACCGTCGCCGATCAGACCGCCGCCCGCGTTCACCGGAATCTCGAATGGCATCTTGGATTTTTCCGGCCGCACCTGTGGCAAAGTGGTCGCGCCGCTTTTTACAAGGTCCACGCCTTTGCCGGGATCGGCCAGCCCGAGAATTTCGTATGCGACAATTTCAGTGATGGAAAAGCAATCGTGCACTTCGGCGCCTTGCAGGTCGCGCGGCTTGAGGTTGGCCATGCGGAAAGCTTTCTCGGCTGCTTTGCGCGCGGTCGAGAACGTTGGTGCGTCCTTTTTATCGAGCGGCAGATAATCAGTCGTGTGACCGTAACCATGCAACTGGACGGCCTTGTTCCGATCGCGGCCGATCTTGTCCAGATATTTTCCTGAAACCAAAACAACCGATGCCGCCCCGTCGGTAATCTGCGAACAATCCGAAACCTTGAGGGGAGGCGCCACGCTGGGGTTCTTGTCGGAAACCTGCGATGCGCAATCGAACGTGAGATCAGCATCGCGCATCTGCGCAAGCGGATTCAATTTTGCGTGCGCGTAATTTTTCCACGCTACCCGGGCGAGGTCCGCTTCGGTCGCGCCGTATTTCTCGATATAGATCTGCGCGATGCGTCCAAACAATTTGGGGAACATGAAATCGCCGTACTCAGGCTTTTCATTGTGATAATCGGCCGCGGCGCCGAGCACATCGGAGCCATCGAGCGATGACATCGTCTTCTGCTGTTCCGCGCCCACGACCAGAACGACGTCGTAAAAGCCGCCGATGATCCATTCGGCGCCAAGCAACACCGACAACGCTCCGGACGCGCACGCCGCTTCGGTGTGCATCGTCGGGATTCCGCGCAGTTTCGGATCGATCTCCGGAATAAACGCGCCGAGCTGCAACTGTTTTGTAAACTGGCCCGCGTTGAAATTGCCAACGGCGCCTGCCTGAATTTCGCCCGGATCAATCTTCGCATCATCGATCGCCTTTTTGCCGGCCTCGATGATGATGTGCCGGATTGTTTTTCCTTCCTTTTTCAGGTTGCGCTTAAAATCCGTGCGCCCGCCGCCGAGAATGTAGACTGACTCGCTCATACGTAACCTTACCTTATTTCTTCAGCGAGTCATCCCGAGCGCTTGTCGATTCATGCGCCGAAAGCATCGATTCCCGTAATGTCGCGACCGACGATCAATGTGTGGATATCGTGCGTGCCTTCGTACGTTGAGACGCTCTCAAGGTTCATGAGATGCCGAATCACGGAATAACGATCGGTGATGCCCGCAGCACCGAGTATGTCGCGTGCTTTGCGCGCGCATTGCAGCGCCATCCAAACATTGTTGCGTTTCGCCAACGAAATTTGTCCAGGGCGCACCGCGCCGGCCTCCATCAGCCGCGTTAGCCGGAGCGCCAGTAGTTGCGCCTTGGTGATTTCCTGCGCCATCCAAACAAGTTTTTGCTGCACTAATTGGAAGCCCGCGATCGGCCGACCGAATTGCTCGCGCGATTTCGTGTAAGCCAGAGCAGTTTCGTAGCAATCAATCGCTGCGCCAATGACGCCCCACGCGATTCCAACGCGCGCGTAGGTCAGACACGACAGAGGCGCTTTGAGCCCGGACGCTTTCGGTAAACGGTTCGCCGCAGGTATACGGCAATTTTCGAACCAGCATTCGGACGTGCGCGACATGCGCAGACTAAACTTTCCCTCGATGTCTTGGGCGCGAAATCCCGGCGCGCTCTTCTCCACCACGAATCCGCCCACGCGGCCGTCGTCACCTTTTGCCCAAACAACTTTTACATCCGCAATCGACGCGTTGCCGATCCAGCATTTGCTACCGTTTAGGACATAATGATCGCCGTCACGCTTCACGCGGGTTTCCATCCCGCCCGGATCCGATCCATGTCCGTGTTCCGTCAGAGCGAAACAACCCACGCGCTCGCCCGACAGCAGTCCGGGCAGCCAGCGCGCGTGTTGCTCCGGCGAACCGAAGGAATGGATTGCATGGATCGCGAGCGCACCCTGCACGGACGCCAATGAGCGCAGTCCCGAGTCCGCGCGTTCGAGTTCCTGCATGATCAACCCGTAAGCCGTGTAGCTAAGACCGGCAGCCCCATGCTCTCTCAAATATGGCGCGTAAAACCGCAGGGTGCCCATTCGTGGAGTAAGATGTTCCGGGAACTTGCCCGCACGATGGCACGGAACGATCTCGGACAAGACTTCCTCGTGCACAAAACTCCGAGCCCGATCGCGCGCCGCGCGCTCCTCATCCGTGAGAAGTTCTTCGATGTTATAGTAATCCAGCGAACTCATGGCGTGCAGCGATGGGCGCCAGTTTAGCGGGCGCGTGTCGCGAGCACAACGCTTCCTCGCTGCGCGGGATAACGAGCGCTTCTGGCATCGGTGCGCCTGTGGAACTGCAGTCTCGGATGTTCCAAGACGTCCGGGGATAGGGCTACGGGGTGAGTTCGTCGTGGACGCCATTACTGAAGTGGATTAGCTAGTCGCTGATCAACACAACCAATGATTTTCTTCATTTGGTGTCTTAACCTGGGGATCAGCCTTTGGAACGCCTATGCAACCGGTAAGGTTTGGGTTGAAGCTAAACACGCGGGCGGTGTGCACCGTTTCATGGCGTGGATGGGTTATCTCATGGCGTCGCTGGGTTTCAGTTGGGCCATTCTCGTTCTGGTTGGCATGTTGCTGCAGTCGTTGGGCACGATCACTCCCGATCAAGCAACACTTTTCCTTCAGGCGGGGTATGTCTTGATGTCCATAATACCTTTAGCGCGATCGATAATTTCCCGAAAGCCTTTGGCAGCGTTTTCACGTCATTTTCGCGCGGGAGTGGGAAGAGTAAGGCGAACGGTCTGATCCTATTCGTAGCAGTCCTTTGTGTTCTGTCGGGCTTTGTCATCGCAGCCCTTATCGTCCACCGTGTTGCAGCTAGCGACACTCAAGTTCCGACACGCGCCGACGCTGCCGCCAAAAGTGACTCCAATCAGCCGAGCTTAGGTTAGGTTTTGACTAAAGCCTTTTCTTTGCCCGCCGCCGTACGTGTTTATCTTGCAGTCGACAATCCCGCAGCTTTCCAGGCTTTCAAGCCGCCAGCCATAGAGCGGACATTTTTGTACCCCATCTTTTGCAGGCTCTCAGCAGCTAGCGCAGAACGGCCGCCTCCGCCGCAATGACAAATAACAAGTGCGCTCGTGTCGGGAACTCTTTCTTCGATGTCGAGCTCGATTGTGCCGCGGCTCAGGTGCATCGCGCCGGGAATGTGCCCTTCGTCCCATTCATCCTTGTCGCGGACGTCCACGATTACCGCTTCGCCGCCTTTTAGTTTCGCAGCAGCTTCCTGCGGTGAGATCTCGGTGACGTGCTTCTTCGCTTCCGCGACGAGTTTTTGGAACCCACTGTGCTCAGCCATTGGTTAATTTATCCAAGATTTCGCAGATTGTCGCAGATTTCAGAAGGAGAAGACGCCGTATGGCGGCGTCCTTACAGAGGAATCAAAATAAATCTGCGTAAATCTGCGCAATCTGCGGACGATTCCATTGGTAGCCCGCTTCCGATTGATCCAGTGTTAGTAACTGATTCCCTTTTTCGCCGCTTGGGCGTGAAGCGTTTCAGTCACCTTTTGATCGAATGAGTCGCCTTTGCCTTCCGCGGCAAGCCGTTTGTTTTCGGATTGAATATAAGCTTCGCGTTTCTTTGACAGTTCGACGATCTGCTTTTGCAGGTCGGCACGTTCCTCACGGGCTTTTGCGACACGCTTTTGCAGTTCGTCGCGATCCAATTTCTGTAGCTCGGCCGGAAGTTGTTTCTGATCGATCTCCTCGACCTTCAGCTTGCTTTCGTTGAGCGCGTCGACCAACTCACCGCGGCCCTGCATAGCCCTGCCGGTCTTGCTATTGTAGGTGAGCCGATCGGCCATTGCCGAAACCGGAGCACTCTTAGCCGCGGCATATTTCGCATGGACTTCTGCCTGTAATGTACTGTCGCCGTACGGAATTAAAGTGGCGCCGATCCGTTCGTTAAGCCCGCTCAGCTCCTTGTCCATCGGCGTTGAAATCACAGCAACGTTGCCCGATTGCGAAATACCTACATAACTGCCTTCCGACAGTTTCGCGATTTCCTGCCAGATCGGCTTGGTCTCAGCCATCTCACCACACTGAATGGTATTGATGATGAGCTCTTTCTTCGCCGCTTCCCGGCAGAGATCGGGATACTTCGGGCCGTTCGAATAATCCATGTGCGGCGGCGCGTCGCCGACCAGAAAAATGATTTTCAGAACCTTCTTGTCGCTGCTCCACGGCATCTTGTGAATGGCTTCGGCAAGCGCCTCGTTCACACTCTCCGGTGTATCGCCACCGCCGCCGGCCTGGAACTCGCGCAGATGCCCGTAAATGGCATCGATGTCGTCTGTGAGACTGAACGATTTCACCACGTATTCGTCGCCGCGATCTCGATAACCAATGAGCCCCAGCTTTAACTCCGGGGTTGGTTGCGCGCTGATCATTTCATTGGCAATCGACCAGATTTTTTGTTTCGCGCCCTCGATCAAACCACCCATTGAACCGGTGGTATCGAGAACAAAACAGACCTCGATGCGCGGTTTGGTTTGGCGTGCGGGCGCAGTCGTGGCGAACAACGGTTGCCACAAGCCAAGCATTGCGGAGGCAGATAAGATTATCGGCAGGATGCCGATGCTACGAGTGGTTAGTGTTTTCATTCGATTGTTGTTATTCAGCGATTTCATAAACAGTGTCGTCGAGCTTGAGCACGACGTTTTGTCCTAAGGCCAGCCACGGGCCGGCTTCGGGGTGTTTTGTCAGGAGGTTGAAGTAGTCTTCGGAGTTAAACTGGAGGCGCTGGCGTTTCGCCGTGTTCTGCGCGCTTGAATCGATCCATTGATTTCCGTTTTGGAAGAATGCGCGCCCGTTCACGAATCTGGACTGTTGGGTGTACTGCGTAAGGCGCCCTGCCGCTGGGGTGCCAGCAGGAACTGCCGCAGCAAATCCCCGCAATGATTCGGAGGCACCGGATGCAATCGATGCCGGCGCCTGCTGCGCGAATTTGAACGCATTCTGGCTGCGTGCATTGGCAACGCCGTCCTCACCTTCCTTCTTGTCCTTGAATCCGATCCAGGCCTTGGCGACTTCTGCACGTGTCTCCGCATCGGCGCTCATCCGCTGCATGGATCGATCGGCCATCGGCACGCGCCGGTGGTCCTCGTCCTCGACGATTAGATAAGCGGTGTAAGGCGTAACGATCCCGTATTTCCGGGCCAGCTCGGTTGTTTCATCGCGAAGCTCTGCGGTTTCACCGCGGTTGCGGATTTCATCGAGGAGAAATCCAACACGGCGCGTTGCCCAAAGCCGTGGCACGTAATCGTCGGTCGTCTTGCGATCATCGAAATGCAGTTTGTAAGTAAACGTCTGTTCGCGGCCGCCGGCGTTGCCGGTTAGCTTCGCTTCGACATCGCCGGCGCCGCTGTATCGACCCGCTACGACCAATTGATCCCCTTTGAACAGGTCCGGCAGATCCGCCGGATACATTTTGGATGCGCGAATACCGCCGCCAAGATCCAGCTTCAGATTTGTTAGAGCGGGTTCTTTGATCCGCGTGTAAAAGTTGGACACTTTGAGCTCGAGATCTTCGTTTGCGAGCACGTACTGGCTGAAGGCGCGCGTGCCCTCGGCGATTTGATCAAGCAACTGCGTGTTTACGTCCGAGCCGATCCCGAACGAGAAGATCCGAATGCTGCTCGCCTTTTTGATGTTCGCAACGATTTCATCGGGGTTGCGCGTTCCTACCGTGGGAAGACCATCAGTTAGAAAAATGATAACAAATGGGCGATCACTCTTGTCCGGCCGGACCTTGAGAGCGCTTTGCAGTGCATCCGCAATGGCGGTGCCGCCGATTGGCTTGAAGTCGTCGATGAAACCGTTTGCACGTTTGCGGTGATCGGAGTCGGCTGTTACCAACTCGCGGAAGAGCGGCTCAGCTTCCGTCGAGAACCGGACGATCTCGAAACGATCGTCGGCGTTGAGATTTTCCACGCAAAACCGCAACGCTTTTTGCGCCTGTTGAAGTTTGGCGCCGGCCATTGAACCGGATGTGTCGACGACAAAAACGACGTCTTTGGCTGCCGGCTTTGTTTCGTTGCTAATCGTCGGCGCAGCCAGGAGCAGAAAATAGCCGTCGTCACCGTCTGGCTTGTAAGTGATTAACTTGAGGCCGACATCACGTGTGTCCGAGCTGTAGACGAGCTGAAAATCTGTGTCCGGCTTTTCGTCTTTGCTCTCATACCCAATCACAGCCCGGTTAGCGCCATCGCGTTTGATCTCAACTTTGTGGCTGGGCGAATAGATTGAGGCGAGCGGATCCGCGCTCTTAATCTCAATTTTCACGCTCAGATTTTTGATCGGCCGGGCGGAGAATTTCTCAGTACTCAACGGGTAGAGATAAGTGACCGTTCCGGCGTCGGACCGAAGCAGTTCCGTGTATGAAATCTTAATGGGTTTGCGGCTGCGCGGTTCGATCGGAAAGATGCGGACCTTGAAAAGATCGCGGCCGGCGTACTCGAGCAGTGCTGGATCGCGCATTTTTCGAACGATGTCCTCGTAAATGCCACGTGCCTTATCAGCCGGAAGCAACTCGGCATCGACGCTCTTGCCGCCGATTTCCATACTGAATTTGTTGATATGCGCCCCTTTCGGAACGGGGAACATGTAAGAACCTTCGAGACGTTGATCGTTAGGATTGTAGAACTCCTGATCGATCGATGTGACGGCGACCTGGCCGTCAATTTTGACGTTGACCTGATGACTGGTGACTTCGAGCGGAGCGAATGGGAAATGGGTCGGTGGAACGTAGATCGGGCGCTCGATGACGATGAAACCGTCTCCGCGGGATTGAGAGATGCTTCCGAGAAGGAAGAGCCCGATCGCTAGCCCCAATGTTTTGTTCATAAAGCGTTAGTCGGGAACTGCGGAAAAATGCTCCCGGCCTATCGAAAACATTATTTTTGATCAGAAGGCCAGGCGTGACAGTCAGACATCGCTAAGATGCTCCGTCCCCGAGGTGTTGTGATCGATCAGGAGCTTTCCAGTAGAGCCGCACCGCTGCCAGCGACGGTGTCAGCGTTGACGGCGGATGCGCAAGTTATTGCCGAATGTCGCGCGGGAAATCCGGCGGCATGGGATTCTCTATTCGATAAATATTACGCGACGGTCGCCCGGTTTGTGTTTCAGCTCTCCGGCGATTTCAGCCACGAAGACACGGAGGAGATCTGTCAGGAAACGTTCTTATCGGTGGTCAGAAACCTGTCTTCATTTCAGGGTCGAAGCTCGTTTCAAACGTGGTTGCTGCGGATCGCGGCGAACAAGGCGATGGATTATCGGGAAAAAACGCGAGCCGCGAAACGAGGCGGAAACGCAGTGCACATCTCAATCGATGCGGGCGAAACTGATAACGAACCGCCATTAGATCCGCCATCTAGAAATCCCGGTCCCGATGTGTTATTGCAGATTGCCGAGAGCTTCCGCCTGATGAGGGAAAGCCTCGATCGTCTGGGCGAGCCGTGCCGGGAAATCATCGAACTGCGATACTTCGGCGAGTTGAGTTACGATGAGATTGCCGCGGAACTGCGTCTTAATGCGAAAACGGTCAGCTCCCGGTTAAGCAAATGTCTGGATCGTTTGCTCAATATCGCCAAGGAAATTTTTCCACCGGATTATCGTTTACCGTCTAATTTATAGAGGCATGGCATCGGAACCAAAGAAACCCATTGAACAAATGCTCGAGGCGCTGGCAAAAGCGCGTCGCGCAGAATTCGGTGACGATCCCAAAATGCCCAATCCGATGCGAGCGCGCCTGCATGAGGAGATTGCACGAAGTGGAGCGGCGGAAGAAGGAAAGGTCGAGTCACGAGGATCATGGTTAACAATGTTCTGGCCACGAGTAACAGTGGCGGCGGCACTGGCAACGTTTATAGTGCTCGTCCCGGCGATTTGGTGGAATCGATCACACCCCCTTGCGGGTTCCGGCGACGTTGCGCTTCGTGGCCGCACTGCGGGAACAGCCGAGGGATTGCACCGCACGGTGACCGCGGAGGATACTCTTGCGAAAGCTCCGGCAGTGAGCGCTACCGAGCCAACAGTCAATCTGGCGGACAACAGTCAAATTAAGATCGAACCCGCCGCGATGCCATCCTCTGAAGCGGAAGCATCGAAGTCGTCAACTCACTTTGAAGGGCGCGCTGCGGCCGAGTTCCCAAATCAGGGAACGAAAGGATTCGTCGATAAGGAGATTGCCAGCGCGAAGATCAAGGCTGCACCCGCAGCCGGTCCGGATTCGAAAGCCGATTCAGACAGAATGGCGGGCGCCGTTCCACCGGTGACGCAACCGTCATCAGCCGGCAACCTCGCAATGACGCAGCAATTTTCCCAACAATCCGCCGTTCAATCTTTTCGGAGCAATGCGCAGGTAAGCCAGTCCGCGAATGTCTTGAACACGTTTCAAGTTCAGCAACAAGGGAGTGAAATTCGCGTGCTCGATGCCGACGGCTCGACGTACACAGGTAACATCGAGCAAGTAGCGAAGAGCGCGAAACTCGACTCGCGCATCACTGCGCGACAGGATGCCGCGAAGCAGACGCGAAGCTACGCTGCTAAGGCTGCCGGCGAAAGCGAATCAGCCGCTCCTCAATCGTACTTCCGCGCAACCGGATATAACGTCAGCCTGAAAAAGACGCTCGTGTTCGAGGGCAATTACGCCGCGCCGCCGGCGCAACTTCCAGCTAAGGCGACGAGAGAGCGCGCGGAGCAAAACCGCGACCGGGCACACATTGTGGGAACAGTGCGCGTGAATGGGGAAGCGCCGGTAGAGGTGGATGCGATAGCAGACACACCGGAGGCGGCCGCAACGAAGAAAAGCGAGAAGTGAACAGATTTCTCACCACTAATCGAACGAATAACGAGTTCATCTGAATGACGAAAACCAAATGACGAATGACGAATTAAATACGAATGACGAAACCCGAAAGGGATCCGCTATTGTATCACGCTGAGTTCGTCATTCGGACTTCGACATTTCTTCGTCATTCGACATTCGAGCTTCGTCATTCGTTTCATTCGTAGCGGAGGGCTTCGATGGGATCGAGGGCGGCGGCTTTGCGCGCGGGATAGAATCCAAAGAACACGCCGACGGCGGCGCTGAACAAAAATGCGATGGCAATTGAGGCTACCGAAATCAGCGTGGGCCAATGCGCGTAGATCGATAACAAACTCGACGCGCCTATGCCGCAGATAATCCCAATCAATCCACCAACGGAACTCAACGTTACAGCTTCAATAAGAAACTGGGTGAGAATGTCATTGCCGCGCGCACCCACGGCCATGCGCACTCCAATCTCACGTGTCCGTTCGGTTACGCTCACGAGCATGATATTCATGATGCCGATTCCGCCGACTAACAGCGATACGCCGGCAATTGCGCCCAATAGGACCGTCATCACGCGCGAGGTGGCTGTGGCGGTTTCCGCGATTTCCTGTTGCGTGCGCACGGTGAAATCGTCATCGCGGCCCGGCCGTATGTTATGCCGTTGTCGCAGCAACGAGATAATTTGCTGTTGCGCTGCTGTGATTTGAGCCGGGTCACCCATTTGTACGTTGATGTTGCGCAACGTCGTGCCGCCGGTCACACGTTTCATCGCGCTGGTGAACGGCATGACAACGATGTCGTCCTGGTCGACACCCTGCGGGCTCAACCCCTTGGGCGTAAGCACGCCGGTGATCGTGAACGGCACATTCTTGATCCGCAAAATCTGTCCGATTGGATTTTCGTTTCCGTAAATCTGCGTCGCGGTGGTACGGCCAATAACGCAAACTTTATTCGCGCTGCGTACATCCTGAGCCGTGAATGGTGTGCCGTCTGCCAGTGGCCATTGGCGAATATCGAAATAATCTGCTGACTCCCCGAAAATGCGAGTGAACCAGTTTTGATTTCCGGCAGCCACCTGCGTAGTTGAGACAACTTCTTCACTCACGCCGATTACACCGGGCACTTCGCGCCGAATTGCTTCAGCGTCTTCGATCTTCAACGTGCCGGCACCGCCCCAGCCAGTGCGAATCCCGCTTGAAGTCGTGCTGCCGGAAAAAATCAGAATCACATTTTCTCCGAGACTGGCGATCTGCGCTTCCACCTGCGCTTTCGCGCCGTTACCGATCCCGACCATGGCGATCACTGCGCCGACGCCGATGATAATACCGAGCGCAGTCAGCACCGAACGCATTTTGTTTCGACGCAGCGCGCGCAAGGCAACGTTAAATGTGGGCGCGACTCTCATGGATTCCGTGAATCGTTACATGGTTACATCGGTAAATCGGTCTCTGGGGCGTGCTGAAGGTGTTCGGTCGCATTCGCGGGTTGTAACACCGCATGATCGTCTAGAATCAAGCCGTCGCGCATGATTACGTTGCGACGCGCGTAAGCTGCAATGTCCTGTTCGTGCGTCACCATAATGATTGTGATTCCGCGCTCGTTGAGCTGCTGAAAAATTGCCATGATCTCGATGCTCGTGCGGCTGTCAAGATTGCCGGTCGGCTCGTCGGCAAGCAGGATCTCGGGCTCGTTGATCAGCGCGCGCGCAATTGCCACGCGCTGTTGCTGGCCGCCCGAAAGCTGGCTGGGATGATGATCCTCGCGACCGGCTAGTCCAACCGCTGAAAGCACGCGATCGGCTTTTTGGCGAAGCTGCGCATGTGACAAATGCTGGGCGCTGTAAACCAACGGTAGTTCCGCGTTCTCGCGCGCGGAAGTGCGGGGCAGGAGATTAAAGTTCTGAAAGACGAACCCGATTTTGCGATTCCGAATATCCGCGAGCTGATCGCGATTTAATCCGGAAACATCAGCACCATCCAGGAAATAATTACCGGCGCTTGGTCGGTCGAGACAGCCCAGGATGTTCATCAGCGTCGATTTGCCGGAACCGCTTGCGCCCATGAGCGCGACGAATTCGCCGCGCTTAATTTCGAGCGAGACGCCGCGCACGGCGCGCACTTCCATTTCGCCGGTGCGATAAAATTTGTGCACGTCGATGAGTCTGACTGGCGCGCCATTATTCATCGCACACTCTTCGTCTTCCTCTGAATCTCTCTCTTCGACTTGACGAAGATGTCCAGAGATGTCTCCACTTCGCTCAACATGACAAACTATGGAAACCGTCGCTGGCCTCCGGAAAATGGATTCGGCGGCGGAGATGCCGCCGAAGGTTTTGAGGCCAGCTCGGCAGTGACAACGTGATCGCCTTCTTTCAATCCTTCAATGACTTCGGTCACCACGCCGTCGCTAATTCCTGTTTTGATCTGCACGGGTTGCGGTCGGCCTCCGGAAAGAACGTACACGGTGCGCTCGCCCGTTCGCCGATCGCGTCCTGCACCGCCTCGAGCGCTCGCTGGTGCGAGCGATCTCGACATTGGTTGTCCGGACGTCACTTCCGCCGCAGGATGATAACGCAGGGCCGCGTTTTTGATCTCCAATACGTTGTCCTTTTGCGCGACGACAATTGACACATTAGCCGTCATTCCGGGCTTCAATTTCAAATCGGGATTACTTACGCCGATCACCGTGTCGTAAGTCACTACGTTTTGCACGGTGATGGGTGCGTTTCGCACTTGTACCACCTTGCCGTGGAAGGTGCGCATTGGAAAAGCGTCCACGGTGAAATCAACATCCTGCCCCACCTCCAAGACGCCTACGTCCGCCTCCGCTACGTTTGCGTCGATCTGCATTTTGGCCAGGTCATTCCCGATCTGGAAAATGATCGGCGCTTGCAAACTGGCCGCGACCGTCTGACCAACATCGACATTGCGCGAGATCACGACACCGTCGATCGGCGACGTGATTGTGCAGTGGTCGAGATCCGCTCTGGCTTTATCGAGCGCACCTTGCTTGATCTTCACGTTCGCCTCTGCCTGATGCAGGTTGGCCATTGCCTGGTCCAAATCGGCCTGAGAGGAAGTTTTCCGGGCAAAAAGGTCCTGGGTGCGCTTGGCATTCAACTTTGCGAGCTCCAGCGCAGCCTGAGCGCTGGCGAGATCGCCCTCGGTCTGGGTGACCGTTGCTTGAAAAAGTGCTGGATCAATTTGCGCCACTACCTGGCCAGCTTTCACCTGTGAATTAAAATCCGCGAATAATTTCGAGATGTTCCCCGAAACCTGGCTGCCCACCTGCACGTTCACCACCGGATTGAGTGTGCCGGTGGCGGTTACTGCCTGCGTGATCGGGCCACGCGTGACGACGGCGGTCTGATAATTGTCAGCACTGACGTTGCGGCATTGCCGCACAACGAAGGCGACAATGAGAATCGCGAGGATCAGGCCGATCCAGGCTGAAAAACGTTTCATGCAAGCAGTGGTTGACTGCGCTTATAAGTAGGAGACAGGAAGAAGAAGTGCGCCGCTACATCGAAATTTATTCCATCATGCTGCGCAACTCGCTCATTCGAGAGCTGAGTTTCAAGGCGAATTTTTTCCTGTGGATGATTGTCGAAGTTCTTTGGTTCTGCGGACAAATCGTTTTTTTTAGCATCATTTTCGGCAATGTGGATCGAATTGGTGATTGGACAAAATGGGAAGTGGTGCTGTTGGTGGGCACGCACCAGATGATCGCGCAACTCTTCCAGGCGTTCTTTTTCGTGAACGTCGCAAACATTCCAGAGCTTGTTCGCACCGGAAAGTTGGATTCTCTTCTGGTTCTGCCGATCGACAGCCAGTTCGCAGTGTCCACGAAGCAATTCGGGCTGGACAGCATTGTCAATGCGGCGCTCGGGGGGATCGTAGTTTGTGTATCGTTGTCGCGCCTAGGAGTAGTCCCAAGTCCGATGTCCATCCTACTTTACGTGACGGCGCTAGGATTCGGGATTGCCGTTCATTACTCGATTATGCTTGGGCTGGCGGCGGTGAGTTTCTGGATCGTGCGCGCTCAAGGACTGGTTTACGGTTACTTTAATTTTCTCAACATCGCCCGTTATCCGGATGTGATTTTCCCGTGGCTATTTCGGTTGATTTTCGGCTGGATCATTCCGGTGGTGATCATCGCGAACATTCCCGCCCGGTTGCTCATCAAGTCGCTTGGACAACCGTTTCCGCTGATGCTTCATCTGATTGTCGCATCGACCGTGGTGTTTTGGCTGTCGCGTGTCTTCTGGAGATTTGCTCTGCGGCATTATTCCAGCGCCAGCTCGTAGGTGAACTTGTAGGGCGTCTGTGTCAGACGCCAGTCTATCGGGTGGCGTTTTCGCTCGATTGACAGTACGAATCGAGGCGATGCCAATTTTTTGACCGAATCCGCTTGCGCGGCCAGGGAAATGTTCTTAATTAAGCGTCCATTTTCCGGGTGCCAGTCGATTAGAGGGCGCTTACAGCTCATGGCAAAACCAAAGAAAAGGAAGAATTCTGCAAAAAAGTCCGCCGCGCGGAAGCCGCGACCGGTCCGCAAGGTTCACGCCAAGAAGGCGGACTCGAAAAGGAGCGCGCGTGGTACAAAGCCGGCGCGATCTTCGTCGAAATCCAGAGAACAAACCACGGAGTCACCGGCGATTCTGCTGGGCCTGAATCATCGCGAAAAAAGGTTGGATCCCTTTTTGCGCCAGCAAAAGCAAAAGCTTCTCCAGCTTCGTGATGCGATGGTAGATTCGATGGCTGGTGTGGCGCAGGGCACTCTTCGCTCCCGCGCTGAAGGCAGCGAGGCTTCCGCATTTGGCATGCACCAGGCCGACGCTGGATCGGACGCTTACGACCGCGATTTTGCGTTGAGTTTGCTTTCGCAAGAGCAGGACGCGCTTTACGAAATCGATCAGGCGCTGAAGCGCATTGAGCTGGGAACGTATGGAAAATGCGAAATGTCTGGGAAATCGATCCCGCATGCGCGGCTCGAAGCGATCCCATTCGCTCGCTTTACCGTTGAATGCCAGTCGCAGCTGGAAAAGCAAAGTAAAGCGTCCCGGGTTCGTCAATCAGTCACGTCTTTGTTCGGCTTGACTGAGGAGGAAGGCGGCGAGACAGAGGAGGAGGAAGCCGCGCCAACGGAAGTGAAGGACTGACGCGAATGGCACAGGAAATTGTGACTCTCGAATGCACCGAGGCGAAAGCTTTGGGCAAACCGGTCTCGCGTTATATGACGATGCGAAACAAAAAAAGCCCGCGCACACCAAATCGGCTCGAGAAAAAGAAATACAATCCTTTTTTGCGGCGCCACACATTGCACCGCGAGACCAAGTAATCATTTATGCAGCCAAAAACGCCAAAGCGCCGTTCAGCGTTCCGTCGTGCCAATCGGCCAATGCCGCGGCGCCGCATCGACATCGCTCTCGAAGCGATCGATTATAAGAACCCAGATCTCCTGAAAAAATTCGTCACCGAAAGCGGCAAAATTCTTCCCCGCCGCGTGACTGGCATGCC
>WNGO01000493.1_pt1 | contig 25972 bp, 16 predicted proteins | sample 5400511 | NCBI WGS metagenome assembly WNGO01 (sample SAMN13153380, study PRJNA577476) | soil metagenome | isolation source: 20 cm soil or saprolite under Garry oak tree replicate 2 | place: USA:California | collected 2016-06-15 | reverse complement strand
CCGTGCTTGGTGTCAAGTCAGCACAACCCCACCGGGCAGCCGTGTGTTTGGTCGGAGACGGCGGCTTCAGCACCAATCCTTCCGTGGTTGCCACTGCAATGGAAGCGAATCTGCCGGTCGTTTGGCTAGTGATGGACAATGCCGGCTTCGGCACCATTGGCGGCCTGGAAGCAATGCACTACGGTTGGGACTTCGGGTGTATGTTCAAACGTGAAGGCAAGGAATATCGAGTCGATTACGCCGCATTGGCCAGGGCGTGCGGCGCTCGCGGGGTGATGATCCAGTCCGCAACCGAATTGGGACCGGCTCTCCGAGAGGCGCTCGCATCCAATTTGCCAACGGTGATTCAGGCCTCCATGGAGAATGCTCCAACGCCGACGCCCGGTCATTGGAACATCATGGACATCTATCGTAAGGGTGACTAGACGTTCGGTTCTACGGACGGCTGAGCCCTTTTTTCCATATTTCCAAGAGTGGAAACCCTCAACAAGCCGATATCAACTTCTTCTTGTGGTTCCCGTCTCCGCGTCGGCGTGGCGCAGTTTGACCGATATGACCCACTCGTGGACATCGGAAAACTGGAGAAGTGGGGCGTCGATTACAGCGAACCCTCAGTCGTCAAAGTAATGGGCCTGTGTGACGCGAAATTCAAGGAGATTTCAAAGAAGGCCGCGGCAGGTAGGATCCGTGTGGAATCCATGAACTCCTTCATTCCTGCGGATATCAAGGTGGTGGGCCCCCAGGTCGATCATCCTCGGCCCCCGACTATCTCCAAAAGGCTCTGGCCCGTGCGGATAAGCTGGGAGCGAGGGTGGTAGTCTTCGGCCACGGCGAGGCCCGCACGGTTCCGGAGGGCTTTTCGAAGCAGCGAGCTTGGGTTCAACTTCAGGACTTTTCCGAATGGCCGGGGAGGAAATTGTGAAAAACCACTACGAGGTTATGATCGGAATCGAGGCGCTTCGCAAAGCAGAGTCGAATATTATCAACACCTCGGCCGAAGCATACCAGTTGGCCATCCAGACGAATCATCCTAAAATCCGGTTGATCGTGGACTTCTTTCATTTGGTGAGTGAAGATGAGAATTGGGCGATTCTACGGCAATTGACGGATTAAGTCGTCCACCTTCATTTCTCTGATCAGTCTCGTGGGCGAGTGTTCCCGCGGCTCGAATCCCGGATTCCCGCTTGCTACGATTTATTTTCGAATCTCCGCGCGATCGGCTATCAAGTACGCTTGAGCCTGGAAGCATACTCCAACGATTTCGAAGAAGACGCCCCCGACGGGCTCGCTGCGGTCAGGAGGCTTTACAATGATTCATGTGCGGGCTACGAGTCGGCTAACATGCTATCCTAAATGCTTCGCCAGAAGTTAGAACGGTCCGACGACGATCTCAATCGCGAGACCTGACGAAGAAGGACTTCGAAGCGAGATTTGCGTGCCTGAAGAGCGTTTTCCGAGGCGCATTTCCTCGCTGAACTGCTCGCCCAAGGCGGTGCAATCGTCATTCTCCCAGCAATGCCTAGGGTACACAAAAATGCTCGCGCCTCTTTGCGCTTCACTGCAAGCAAGCGCGCGTAGTGCGACTACGGCGGGGAAGATCGCTGAAGCGGCGTTTCCTCGTGATGTCCACCCGAAAGTCCAGACGCCGTCTGGGACTTTAATACGTCGCTCGGTATGGCCTTCGATCTTCGGGATTCTCCAGACGCTGTCTGGAAACTGGGTAGTGGTTCCTGGGAACAACTTAGGAGCAGCACAAGGATGGCTCGGAACTCGTAAGCGCAACCGAAGCAACGACTTGGATTGAGTTTGCGGCTGCTTAGAAGCCAGACGCTCTACTGGAACTACCTTGTACCGTGAAAGAAAATCGTTCCGCGTCGCGGTTGGCCAAGTTGTTGAAATCAGTCAGCAGAATCAGCAATTGGATTTGGCGGGCGGCTGCAACGCCATCAATCCACGGGACTTTGTAGTTCGGGGGTCGTGTTCGATCCCCACCGCCCCTACCAACCATCTTCCTGATTGGTCGGGACTTAACAAAAACGCGAGGGGGCAAAAGGGGGCAGATAAGGCCATTGATCCGGTTCTGGTGCGTTAGTCTTCAGCGGCACGGGTGACAACCGGATTCGTCAGCCTTCAACACGTGCGGCCTAGTGTTTCGTATCAGATTTTAGGAACACAGCGCTGTGACGGCACTCGGAACGCCTACCTGGCCAGTCTCGCTGCTAAGATCGACCGCAACGAATCTGGAAGCGACTTTGTGCACTCTCGAACAGCCCAGAAATTCTAATAGAGCTATTTAGCAAAAATCAGAAGAGTAAACGTTCCCGGCACTATCGACGGGCGCGGCTTGGGATTTTCCGCTGTAGCAGCTGGTGACGGTCCATATTGCACTGACACGGTGTAGAGGTTGTGGTTCTCGGTGTCCACAGCCATGCGAGCCGCGCCGACTAGCGTCTTTATCGTATCAACAACTGTGTATTTATCGGGCGAGTCCTCATGAATCGCGGTGATTGTGCCATCGCCGCACGAAGCGAACACAAGCCCAGTGCCTGGATCAAACCAAGCGGAGTCTATGTCCTCCCCAATCGGTGCGCTGGCAACAACCTTTCCCTTATTGTAATCCACCATCACCATCGTGGGCTTGGTCTGGCACCCTGTGAAGAGCCTCTCGCGTGCAACGTCAATTGCCATGCCCGAGGGTTCTTTGCAGGGCAGCGGCCAACTCTGAAGTACTTTTAGTTTTTTTGAATCCAAAACGAGGATGTGGCTGTTGTCTTCGATATTGACGAAGATATGCCCCTTGCCGTCTGCCCGGGCCCCTTCTGGTTGACCGTCAAGCGGGACCGTGCCCACCACTTGATCTGTCATAACGTCGATCGCCGTTGCATCATGACTACGTTGGTTGAACGTGAATACGCGTTTCGACGCGGAATCGTAGATGTAACCATCGGGGTTCTGCACCCCCGGAAGTGGGAGTTCCTTGATTGTTTGAAGTGTCTTTAGATCGAAAATGGTCACTGAATTCGATCGACCATTGGTGATGTACCCACGATGAAATTCCGGCACCAACGCGGCGCCGTGAGCGCCATTTAGGTTCGGTATGTCGCCAACCACATTCCCGTCGGGATCCACAACCACCATGTGCGTCCCATGCGAAATGAATACTCGGTGTGTATCTGTGTCGACGTTGAGATAATCCCAGCCGCCTTCTCCGCCTAATGTAACCTTCTTAACTAAGTGATAGCCCGAATATTGTGGCGCAGCGATCGCCACAGCGGAGAATGCGACGCCGGAAACAACTGCCATCAAAAGCGCCCACAAATTTCTGTGCATGAAAGTGCCTCCCGTGTATTGAGTTTCTTCAGCGAATTGTGATGGCAGGGCCCGTGCAATTATGGCGGCCTGAATCACTGAGGCTCTTTAGTGCCCCCATATCCAAGGCGCAAGATTCCGTCTTCCTTGCCATTTACGGTGCCGCGTGCTAACCATTCGAGCGACGCTTGAAACAACAGCAGGTGGTTCCTCTCCCACAAAGCGTTGTGCGAGGAGCAGGCCAGATCGACAAAGGCTTTTTGGTTCGAGCCGAGATCAGCATACAACTCCCGTACTCGGGCCGAAGGGACTGTCTTATCGTGCTCGCCTGAAATCATCAGTGTGGGAATTCGCACCTTCGCCGCGACGGCTGCGGTCCAATCTTCGTTACCACGTGACACCACGGGCGCACGCCGAATACCGGGGCCCCAGGTCGCTCCTACGGGATCCGACCTCATCATCTCCGACCAAACACTGTCACGGGCTGCTGGATCGTATTGATCCGGACACCCAACTTGGTTGTCCCAGCTAGTTTTGAAATCCTGGTAAGACTGTGCGGTCATAGCGGGACCTTCGTTTGGAAAAGGCAAGTTGTACGCGGGAGCCAATATGACCAGCTTTTGCACCTTATCTGGGTGTGCTGCCACGTAACCGCCGGATCTCGGCCCGCCAAGGGACCAAGCAACCACGTCCACGCGGTCGACGTGGCGCAGTGCGCGGACGTAGTCCACCACTGCACTAATGTCGTTCCAGTCTGAGGTGAGAGTGGTCGACGGGTGCCCGTAGCTCGCCGCACACGGAGCCATGAACAAAGCAGCTTGTTGTTTAGGCGCAAGATTACACGGGTCGTTCATCAACAGTGGTCGTGATGAGCGACCATAACCACTCATGTCCATCGCGAATACGTCGAAGCCGGCCTGAGCGAGGTAGGCCATCCAACTGTAGTCCTGGTAAGGTACGTCGAACGCCACTTCCGCGGGCGTGCCCGCTCCGTGAACGAATAGCACGACCCGATCCGTTAAGGACGCCGATCGAAGAGTGAGGCCTCCCTGTGTCCGCTCCCTGACGTATATCTGCGCGATTTGACCGGCCATGGACGGGACGATAGACCGTACAGGGACATAGTGGTCGACTGTCACAATGTGGTCACCGTCATCAGCCAGTATGGATTGAATGAGTGAAAAACTGATGCACACCAGAATAATTGTAAGAAGGGCACGCACAGCAGCTCTATATCTCATCAAAGCTCCTCCAAAAATTTCAAAAATCCCCGGCCCGCCCATTAAATCAGGACGGTAGCCTCCGTTCCGGGGTGATCTGGTTCCTGTCCACGCAAAGTTCCAGCAAAGCAGGCTGCCGCGCTTCAATCGCGCGTTCCAATGCTTCAGGAAATGCATCCGTTGACTCTACCCTTTCGGCATACACCCTAAAGGATCGTGCGAGAGCAATGAAATCGGGATTTCGCAGATCAGTTCCAGAGACCCGGCCAGGAAAGCGCTGCTCTTGGTGCATGCGGATGGTGCCGTACATGCGATTATTCACAATGAGCACGATCACGGGAGCATTGTACTGGACGGCTGTCGCGAGCTCCTGTGGATACATGAGGAAACAGCCATCGCCCGCGAAGCAGAGCGACAGGCGCTCCGGGAATCGCAGCTTTGCCGCGATGGCGGCAGGCAAACCGTATCCCATAGCGCCACTCGTAGGTGCCAACTCCGTTCGAGGTTGCTTATATTTGAAAAATCGATGGACCCAAACCGTGTAATTCCCGGCACCGCTGCTCACCGTTGTGTCGGATGGGAGGCGCTTCGCCAAATGTGAGACAACCGCGGCGAGATCCACACCGTTCAATGCGCGCTCCGTGGGGATTGCCGTATATTTCAGAAAATCTTGGCGCGCATCTTCCGTCCAGCAACGCCATGGTGGATCGCTTATTCGGACCAGCGAACTCAGCATCGCCGCGAATTGGGATGGCCCTGCACGGATCGGGAGATTAGCCTGATATACCCGACCGAGTTCGTTAGGATCAGCATGGATGTGGATCAGACGCTGAGGAATGCGTGGCGGGTTGGGTATGGTGTAGCCGCTTGTGGACACGTCGCCCAAGCGCGTGCCGACTGCGATGAGAAGGTCCGCCGCGCGAACTCTATTGGCAAGGTGCGCGGGAAGCCCGAGACCAAGATGACCTGCATAGCAAGGATGCTCGTTGTCGATAAGATCCTGACGACGAAACGACGTGACTACTGGCAACCCATTAGTCTCGACAAACGACTTTACGGCGGCGCAACCTTCGTTTGACCATCCGGAACCGCCCAAGATCAACAGCGGACGCTGCGAGTGCGCCAACTCTGAACGGAAAGCTTCGATTTCTTCTAGCTTCGGAGTCGCCTGAAATGTACGAAAGCGGGCAGTATCGGCGACCGAGCAGCTCTCGGCCAGCACGTCTTCGGGGAGGGACAATACGACTGGACCTGGCCGACCTGAGGTAGCACATTCGAACGCGCGCAACATGTACTCAGGAATGCGCGCCGGTTGTTCCACCTCCGCCACCCACTTCGCTAGCGGAGCGAACATTTGGCGGAAATCGATTTCTTGAAATGCCTCGCGCCCACGGAAGCGACGCTCCACCTGACCGATGAATAGAATCATCGGGGTAGAATCTTGAAAAGCCGTGTGCACGCCAACGCTTGCATGTGTTGCGCCTGGACCACGCGTCACGAAGCAAATGCCCGGACGACCAGTCAACTTTCCATCTGCTTCAGCCATGTTGGCGGCGGCGCCCTCGTGCCTCGCAACGATAAGCTGGATATCCGGCATATCAAAGAGGGCGTTTAGTACGTCGAGGTAGCTCTCGCCAGGCACACAAAACACACGGTCGACGCCATGCAGGCGCAACGCGTCGGCCAGAATGCGTCCTCCGCTGCGGAGGGTGACCTTCGGACCAGCAGCATGGTTATCGACCTCATCGGGTCGCGCCTTCACCTGCTCGAGCATCAGCTTCGAACTCCTTGCTAAGCGTTTGCAGAAGCGAGCCAGTGACAACTAACCTACGAGTCGCGCGTCTACAAGCCGCCTCCATGACTTGGAACGGGACTGTTTACTCACTGTGACAGGGCGGAGTGTGAATCGGTGAACTCTCCGCCCTCAGCGTCACTTGGTCGCGGTACTTGACGTTACTGGGCAGCCCGACGTGCAACCACCATGATCATAAATGTATCAGGTTTCCTTGCAGGCCGCCCCGTAGCTCCGGGCTTGGGCTCCTCAAATTCAGCGGTTGGTAAGTAGAACGTGTGGGTCGCGGAATCAAAACCCATCGTGGCTGCGCCCTGAGACGTTTTCACGGTCTGCAGGATTTCAAATTTTCCAGGCGACGTCTCGCCAGCTACTGCGAGCGAGCCGTCGCGGCAGCTCGCGAACAGTTGGTCGCCGTCGATTTTCGTGGCGTCAACGCTCTCGCCAATCGGCAAGTCCGCCAAGACTTTGCCGTCTTCGGTGCTCATCACGATCAATTTCTGCGGCTTTCTGCAACCGATGACGAGGCGGTGTTTTTTCGTGTCAATCGACATCCCAACGGGCAAGCCACCGGGGGCGACAGGCCAGCGCGCGATTACCTTCCTGGCCATGATATCGACGACTGCCACTTCGTTCTTGTTCATAAGATTGACATAGACCTTGCCAGCTCCATCAGACGCGAGGAACTCCGGTTCTCCACCCAGATCGATAGGAGGGTCGATTTTTCCGCTCGTGGGATCGATGTCCGGTTTGAGCGACATGAGTAGTTTATTATCACCCGACACAACTAGGACGCGGCCGCTGGCCCTGTCGAAGATAATGCCGTCGGCGTCAGGCTGCGCGACAATCCTGCCAAGAATCGCGTTCGTCTTCAGATCAAAAATTACGACTGCGCCGTCGCCACCCCCATCGCTGATGAACCCGCGTCCTGCTTCAGGAACGATCGCGACGCCATGAGCGTTTTTCTGGCCGGGAATATCCGCAATAATCTTGCCGGAAGTCCCGTCGATCACCATGGTGTGCGTGGTCCTCGGAACGTAGAGCCGATGTGTCTCCGGGTCGACGGTAAGATAGTCCCATCCACCCTCGCCACCGATGTGGAATGTCTTTGCAACTCCCCAGTTCGCTTGCGCCATAGTAACGAGGCCACCCGCGAACAGAACGAGAGTCAAGGCCGTGACAGCGAATTTCTTCATGCGCATCTTCTCCTTAAAAGTTGTGCACCCAATTATGGGCGGTAGTACGCGAGCTGGTCCTCGCGGTTGCGTCCCCTACGGCTATAAGCGGTGCATGCGTCGAGCGTGAAGCTGCCCGCAAAATCCCTCGATTCGAATCGGGACAGTAATATGTCTCACGTCAAGTTGTCAATCATATTCTTGGTTTGTATGACAAGTTAATTTGATGTCGGGTTTGGTCTCCATGTCAAATGAGTGGGGACGGGTCCGTTAGCTCATCTGCTCCACAGCCTGGATCAGAGCGCGGATATAGCCGAAACAAAAGGCGAAAGACTGCTGTCCGCCGGGATCATCGGCAACCTGGGGCACGTGGTCGGGCATCAGCATGCCGGAATAGCCAATCTCTTTGTAAACCTGGATGGCCTTCACGAAGTCAACATCACCTTCATCCGGGTATACTTCAACGAAATCGTCGCGATGGCCGCGAATATTGCGGAAGTGCACATTGAATATCTTCTTCCGCAAACCAAAGTAACGGATCACGTCAAAAATCTCCTTGCGCGGGTCCTGGAGCATCTCGGATACCGTGCCCTGGCAGAAGTTAAGCCCGTGATAAGGACTCTCCTTGATGGAGATGAACTTTTTGAGACCGTCCACCGTCCCAAGCACGCGGTCAACACCCTGATAGCCTTCCGGCGGCACGCCGGGGTCTTGCGGGTGGCAGGCCATACGGACCTTGTACTCTTCAGCGACCGGGATCACACGCTCGAGGAAGTAATTGATCCGCTCCCAAAACCTATCAGCCGTCACGACGCCCGCACGGGTGAGCGGCGTTGCGGGATGAGCCGCTTTAAGATTCCACGCGCTGTACATGGCGTCACCCCGACCCGGCACACGGCTGGTACGAAGAACACCCAAGATACTCATGTTATACTTAACCCCTGGCACGCCCGCCGCTGCGCAATTCTTAATCATTGTCTGAATCGCCTCGATATCGCGATCACGCTCAGGGCTGTCCGCAAGCATGATGGCGGGATGCGGTTCGCGGTCGATATGGCTTGATGCCAGAATCGGCGGAGTTACAAGGTCATAGCTGATTCCGTTCTTCTCCGCCACATCGCGAGCGCGTTTGAGCTCGTCCACGGTGGCGTACAGGCGTCCATCCGCAATCGGCGGCGGACCACCAACATTCCCAAGGCCAAAACGCGCCAAGCTTTTCAAGCGCGTATCGTCCATCTGTGTCTCGGTTCCAAGCTTTAGTAAACCTTGCTTGGATGGTGCTGCGGGCGCGATGTCCATGCTCAGTTTATTGGAGAGCGCCACCGCGACGGCACCGGATGAGGAGATAAACTGTCTTCGATTCATTTGTGGGACCTCCCGCAATGCAGAATAGGACCAGGCACACGACAGAAGGTCGTCGTCTGCCCAGCAGAACTCAAGCAACTCCCGCAGACGCACTAACGATAGAGCTACTTTGCCGGTCCGTGCCCTGTCGGCCCGTAAGACACACGCTGCGTCCTAGTCTTCAGATGTCAGACGTCATATATCATATAACTTGATCGGCGTCATCCCCGTTGCTAATTTTACTTGTAGGACAAACAGCGAATTTGCTTGACAACATCAATGGTGGATATTACCGTGTGGCGAATTAGGGACGAGCTGGTGGGGTCTGAGGTGAGTTTTGCGCTGGATCTAGTTTTGGGATAAAAAAGAAAAAATCCATTAGCTTTCAGACGGGAGGCACTTTCATGTTTTCTTCCAAGAGTTCGAGAAAGGTTACTATTAGTTTTATCAACCTGGGCCTGGTTGGCTTGACCCTGTTGCTGATTACGGCTTCGATCTGGGCGCAGGTGGCCGGTGCGAATCTCTCCGGTACCGTAACTGATGCGTCAGGGGCCACGATATCTCAGGCCCAAATTTCCATTAGGAATCTGGCAACCGGGATTACTACTTCTGTTCCCTCGAGTGCTGGTGGCTTTTACGCGGCACCAAATCTGCTCCCAGGAAATTATGAAGTGAGAGCATCTGCGGCCGGTTTCTCAACTGAATTGCGAAGCGGGGTCACTCTGACCGTCGGGGCTCAGCAAGTCTTGAATTTCGCTCTGACAGTTGGACAGATGACGCAAACGGTCGTAGTCACTGAAGCAGCTCCCTCCGTCGATCTGGGCTCGGCCACCATCAGCGCTACAGTCAACTCCACTACGGTTGTGGAGATGCCGCTAAACGGGCGGAGTTGGACTGACCTCACATCCCTTCAGCCTGGTGTCAATGTGATTCCGACCCAACCAACCTTTCAAGGTGGTGTGGACCGGGGAAACCGTGGGTTTGGAATTGAATTGACTATTTCCGGTGGCCGGCCGGTCCAGAATAATTACCGTCTGAACGGCATCAGCATGAACGATTATGCGAATGCCGGGCCCGGCAGTGTGGTCGGTGGGAATCTGGGCGTGGATGCCATCCAGGAGTTTTCGGTCTTAACCACGAATTACTCAGCGGAGTACGGCAAGACGTCGGGCGGGGTTGTCAATGCCATTTCGCGCTCAGGAACGAATGGGTTCCATGGAAACGTCTATGAGTTCCTGCGCAACAGCGCCCTGGATGCCAGAAACGCGAAGGACGCTGAGGGGCCAGTTCCGGCCTTCAAACGCAATCAATTCGGAGCTTCGGGGGGTGGGCCGATCCGAAAGGACCGCGCATTCTTCTTCGTAGACTACGAAGGGATCCGCCAAGCAAAAGGGGTCACACTAAGCGGGGAAACACTTACCCAGGCGGCGCGCACAGGGAATCTTTGTTCGGTTCCAGATGTCTCCGCCACTTGTGTGCCGAGCTTGGCTACGGTGACAGTGGATCCGTCCGCACAAAAATATTTTACATTCTTTCCGATACCCAACGGCGGCCTAGTGCCAAACACCGGTGGAAGCATAGGGTTTTTTAGCTTTCCGTCAAACCAACGTCTCACTGAAAACTTCCTAACCACTCGGGTGGATTTCAAGATGTCGGAGAGAGACAGTATCTTTGGAAGCTACATGATTGACAGAGCGCTGTTTTCTGGGCCTGACTCACTGGACCAGGTCCTTAATGGCAACAAAACGGCGCGCCAGCTCGTGACGATCGAAGAAAATCATGTCTTCAATCCCAATCTAATCAATACCGTCCGGATTGGCTACAACCGTGACGCTGCGAATGCCTTTTATACTCTTTCACCTATCAATCCGGCGGCGGGGGATCCGTCCCTAGGTGGCTTACCGGGAGCGAACGCTGCTGGGGTGACCTTTGGCGGGAATGTTACTCCCTTCGCTGGGGGTTTCAACCGAGGACCGGGGACTTTCTACCCTTGGAATTCGTATCAGGCCTATGACGATGCCTTCCTCACACGTGGAGTTCACTCTTTGAAATTCGGCTTCGCTGTCGAGCGAATGCAATTGAACGAGAAAGCTAATGCTGGCGGATCAGGTCAATACACTTTCGGCGGCCCTCTCAACGGCATTAGGAACTTCCTCATCAACAAGCCGGGGCGACTCACTGCGCTTTCGGGTAGCGCGTCAAGGGATTTGCGACAGACTATCTTTGGCGGATACGTACAGGATGATTGGCGTTTTCGCCATAACCTAACAGTAAATCTGGGCCTGCGCTATGAAATGGCGACCGATGAAACGGACGCCTTCGGAAAGCTCTCGGTCTTGCAGAACTTCTTCACAATTCCTCCGACTCCCAAGGTGGATCCCACGTATCATGGCGGCCCGCTTTTCCGTAACCCTACCCATCGCAATTTCGAGCCACGAGTGGGTTTTGCTTGGGACCCTTTCAGCCACGGCAAGACCGCGGTGCGCGGAGGATTTGGGATGTTTGACGTGTTGCCGCTAATTTATCAAAACTTTAACCCTCAAAATCTTGCGGCCCCAATCACCCAAAGGAGCATAGTTGGATCCCCTCCGGCTGGGTCGTTTTTTAACTCGGCAGCAGTTCTTGCGGGGGCACCAGGCCGCTTTACCGGTTGGTACGCCGAACAAAATCCGCATCGAAGTTACGTCATGCAATGGAACTTAAACGTGCAGCAACAAATCACTCCTACCTTCACAACGATGGTCGGCTTCGTCGGTTCGAGGGGCACACACTTGCCTTTCTTCCTAGATGACGCCAATATAGTCATCCCTACACTTACATCAGCTGGTTACGTCTGGCCGTCGCCAATAGGCAGCGGAAACCCAGTCAACAATAACGGCCTCGGCTCGACCCATGCGATTTTCTTTCAGGCCAATTCCTTTTACGATGCCTTGCAGACAGCAGTCTCTAAGTCAATGGGCCATGGCTTGCAATTTCAAACCTCATTCACTTGGGGGAAGAGCATTGACACTAGCTCCGCTTCCGGACTGGGCGATCAATTCGGAAATTCGGTTTCCAGCATGGATTGGTTCGATCAAAGATTGACCCGCGCCCGATCAGACTTCAACGTCGGGCGAACGGTGAACGTCAGCGTCACGTGGAAGCTCCCCACTACTAAGTCGCTCCCTGGACCTGCAGCCTTTTTAGCCAACGGCTGGGAATTGGGAAGTATTTTCACGGCTAGCGACGGTGTGCCGTTTACCCTGACCTGGGGGACGGGCGACGACCCTGCGGGAACCGGGTCCGGCGACGATTACGCCTTTCCGGATAGGTTGGGGGGCTCCGGATGCGCGACGCTCACCAATCCTGGGAACCACGCCAAGTATATTAAAACCGAGTGCTTCTCTATCCCCACGGCGCCCAACGCCCAATTCTGGGCGGCGAACTGCGATCCGGCACCCCCCACTTTGGGAGGCCCAGTAGATCCCGCTTCGCTCCAATGTTTCAACAAGCGGGGCACAGCCGGCCGTAACATCATGGACGGGCCGGGCTTGTTGAACCTGAATTTTTCCGTGAATAAGGACAATTATATCAGACGCATCTCTGAAACTTTCGACGTGCAGTTCCGGGCGGAGATGTTCAACATTCTAAATCATGCCAACTTCCAGCCGCCGCATACAGCAAATGGGGAAGCGGACGTCTTTGATTCAACCGGGGCACTGAACAGCTCCGTAGGCGTCCTTACCAGGACCAGCACCGATGCACGAGAGATCCAGTTCGCGTTGAAGCTTATTTGGTAGTGCCGAAGGACAGCAATGCTGCCAGAGGGGTCCGTGGTCATGCGCGCTGTTAGATCGAGGAAGCGTATTAGGTATTTTCCGCAGAACTTGCCGCGAGCATCCGGTTCGGTCGCCGCCGGGTGCTCGCGACCAGAACTTTAGGAAAATTCGAGCGATACGGTGTACAAAAGGGTCTAATGATGTGCGCCCTATCAAGGCACGGTGCTGCGAAGTGCCCAAGTTTCAGACTAGCGAACTTGATACAAGGCAATGGAATGGCATAGCGATACGACCAGTAACCCACCTCGCCTGGGCGCTGCCGGTTGGGAGATTCTGGTTACGCCATTCCAGTTGAGTCTCGGACTAATATACCCGTCATTCAGGAGAAATGATGAGATTGGAAGAAGTACGAAGCAGGCTTCGCGGCGTAATCGCGTTTCCCATTACTCCCTTTAAGCCCGACCTATCCTTGGACATCCCTGGATTGAGGAGAAACCTCCAGCAACTTATGCAACATCCGATCGCCGCAATAGTCGCTGCGGGCGGCACGGGCGAAATTTACTCATTGACGCCAAGTGAGCACCAAGAGGTGGTGAAAACGACAGTCGAAGAAGTGCGGGGACGAATTCCGGTGATTGCCGGGACTGGGTTCAACCAACGGATGGCGGTCGCCTTCGCGCAGGAATCGGAACGAGCTGGCGCGGACGCCATATTGGCACTGCCTCCCTATTATCCGAACGCCGATGAAGAAGCGCTGGCAGAGTATTACGCCGCGATTGGCGGTGCGACCTCCCTGGGGCTCTTTGTCTACAGCCGGGACTGGGTGAGTCCGGGGCCGGCCTGGGTGGAACGCCTCGCGGCAAAAATTCCCACACTGATCGCCTGGAAGGATGGACAAGGCGATATCCGACGCTACGAACAGATAATGAACCGGGTCGGTGATCGACTTTATTGGATCGGCGGTGTGGGCGACGATTGCGTTCCCGCATACTACAGCATCGGAATCAGGACGTATACGTCCAGCATTGCCACGATCGCGCCGAGGCTTTCCTTGCAACTTCACGAAGTGGCCTCTGCTGGCGATACAACCAAGCTCATGAAGTTGATGAACGACTACGTGATTCCACTTTATGCGTTTCGCGCCCGACGAAGAGGGTACGAGGTTTCTGCTATGAAAGCGATGATGGACTTGGTGGGTCTCGCTGGCGGTCCAGTGCGACCACCCCTTCCCAACTTGCGTCCGGAAGAGATCACAGAAGTCAAAGCCATGCTCGAGCATTGGAGCCCCTTTTTGAAGTAGCGAAAGAGCGGCTTCAGTAGGGTGATTTTCTTCGAACCGCATCCTCAGCTCATGTGGATGATCAAATCGGAGCCGGCTGGTGATTCGCCTCGAGGTTCGATAATTGATTGAAATTGGGCAGCAACTGGTTCTGTCACCTAATATCCCAGCTTCTTATCGACAACGTTGAGCAATTGCTCGTCCTTCTGGAATCGTTCATATTGTGCGATGAAGAGCTGCATCGCTTGGTCGAGCCAATCGGGCGTATGGTCGGCGCAGTGCGGAGAGAGTAAGACGTTCTCCAATTTGTAAAAGAGGTGGTCGTCGGGCAATGGTTCATGATCGAATACGTCAAGCGCGGCGCCTTTGATTTTGCCCGCGGAAAGCGTGTCGATCAGCGCCCACTCATCGATTACTGGGCCTCGGCCGACGTTGATCACGACCGCCGATCGCTTCATTGCCGCGAACTCCGGTTCGCCGATCATTCCGAGAGTTTCTGAAGTCAATGGTGCAGCTACGACCATATAGTCGCAACGCGAAATCATCTCTGTGCGCTGCTCCGGACTGTAGAGTTGATCGACAAGTCTGCCTGCGCCGCGCGGTGTAGATATATGCCGTTTGACGGCTAGGACTTTCATCCCGAGAGGCCGCACCCTTGCAGCAATGGCTCGGCCGATGTCGCCGTATCCAATGATTCCGACGGTTTGACCCGATACAGGCATTACTTCGAAGGGTTCCCAGATCCCAGCCTTCTGATTGCGAATCATGCGGCGAAAGTCTTTCGCAAAATACAAGATCGCACCAAGCACAAACTCGCCCAAAGATGCACTAAATACTCCAGTCCCGTTCGTCAACACTACGGGACTTCCGATTATTTCCGGGAACAGCGTTCTCTCCAAGCCTACAGAGCGAGAATGAACCCAGGAGAGATTTGGACACAATTCGAACACTTTCCTAAATAGTGTAAGAGATCCCGACCAATTGAAGAGCACATTGGCGTGCGTAGCTGCTTGCTCAAACACATTTACGGAATTCCCGGCGACAATTCTCACTCCCGAAAGCCGTTTTTTCAGCGCACTAACTTGCGGCTCAGCTGGCTCAGCCAGGACCAGAATTGTATCGTTCGTCATAAGGATTGGAGCAGCAGGGTGGTCATTGCACCATTTTCCGACGGAATTTAGCCAACATGAGGAGCGAAAACTACACATCGGACACTTACAAATACTACAATGCAACTGCTAACTGAGAATCATCCACGCAGTAGTCCGAGCCATTAGCGTTGGGCCAACACTCCGTCCCGCACACGCCATAGCGAAAGCGGATTGGCGTCTTGCAACTCAACGGGCAGCAGAGATTTAGGAACATCCTGATAACAGATTGGTCTGAGAAATCTTTCGATCGCCGTCGCACCTACTGATGTGGCGCGAGAGTCAGAGGTTGCCGGAAAGGGACCTCCGTGCACCATGGCGTAAGACACTTCCACACCAGTAGGAAAACCATTAACAACAATTCGGCCGACTTTACGTTCTAGGACGGGCATCAGTCTGCGGGCAACTTCAACATCGTCATCTTCCATGTGGATTGAAGCAGTCAATTCTCCTGAGAGATGATCGGCCAACGCCAGCATTTCATCGGAGTTGCGGCAGGACACCAACAAGGATGCTGGACCGAAAACCTCATCATGCAAGTGGGGGACTGCCAAAAATTGCTTCGCATCAGTAGAAAATAATGCTGCTCGTCCAGCGCACGCTCCGTCCCCGGGCTGTCCTTCAGCGAGCGTCTGCACTCCGTTGGTAGTGGCAAGCCGCTGCAAGCCGCTGCGATAAGCTGCTTGGATACGTGGTGTCAGCATGGTTCCAGAACCCTTGGCCAATACCTTTTCCGCCGCCGCGCGGCGGAATCGTTCCCAATCAGGGCTTTCCAGCGCGATTGCCAGCCCCGGGTTGGTGCAGAATTGGCCAACACCTAGAGTCATTGAGTCCACGAAGCCTTGCGCCAGCTTTTCGCTGCGGATCGAGAGGGCTCCCGGTAAAAGAAACATTGGATTGATGCTGCTCATTTCGGCGTAAACCGGGATCGGAACAGGACGATTCGAGGCGATTTGCATAAGCAGGGTGCCAACCGGCCGTGATCCGGTGAATCCCACTGCTTTGATCGCCGGATGGGACACCAGGGCCTTACCAATTGCGGAACCTTCGCCCATCAGTAGTGAGAACACTCCCTCGTGCAAACCGCAAGCAGCGACAGCGTGTTGGATAACGCGACCAACCAATTCAGATGTGCCTGGGTGTGCGGGGTGCGCTTTAACAACAACAGGACACCCTGCAGCAAGTGCGGAGGCGGTGTCGCCTCCCGCAACGGAAAAGGCAAGCGGGAAATTACTGGCGCCGAAAACGGCCACAGGTCCCAGAGGTATTTTACGCAGCCGCAAATCAGGCCGAGGTTGTGGCGTGCGATCTGGAAGAGGTGAATCTAGTGTCGCGCCAAGCCAGCGACCATCGCGGACCACTGATGCGAACAGCTTTAGCTGGCCAACGGTTCGGGCGCGTTCTCCTTCCATGCGGGCCCGAGGCAAACCAGTCTCGGCGCACACCCGCTCGATTAGCGTTTCGCCGAGACCGAGAATTCCCTGACCAATTGTTTCCAGGAAGCCAGCGCGGAGGGCCAGAGATGTGGCTCGATATGTGTCGAACGCTTCCTGCGCCAGCGAGCAGGCATGATCAACTTCGGTCACAGCCCCTCCGCCAAACGAGGGTTCGAGCTCTGTGCCAAGGGCAGGATCTAGAGCGCGAACATTGCTCTCATGCCCGCGCACCGCGTGCTTGCCAATCAACATCTCACCTGTAATGTTCATTACTTGAACCTCATATATTTTCGATGGACTGCCGCGGTAGATCTCCTCACTCGAAAATCAGTGAGTTAGACAAAACACCCTATCGAAAGGCCAAGGAACAAGTTACTGCTTCCCATTTTGTTTCCACTTTTCGTAGGCGGCCTTGGTCGCGTCGTTTGGCGGATAGGTCCCCGGAAGAGAAGATCCTTCTCGAATGAGCGTCGTAAGGAAGCCTTCGAGCTGTTCCTGTTCGGCGGCATCAGCGGCAACTTCAATTGCCAAATGCCTGGGAATTACAACAACACCTTCCACATCACCCACGATGATGTCATCTGGAAAAACCGCGACGCCCCCACACCCGATAGGAACATTCATATCGATTGCGTGATGCTTGAGTAGGTTAAGAGGTGCGCTTCCTCCGGCGCAGAATACGGGAAAGCCCATCGAGGCTATCGTACCGCTGTCTCGCACCGGCCCATCGGATACCAAGCCCGCCGCTCCTCGCACCTTCAATCGGGTTGCGAGAATTGACCCAAACGAAGCGACAGTCTTTTCGCCACGGCAATCCTGGACTAGCACGTATCCTTGTGGGATCACTTCGATGCCTTTGCGCTGCGCATATTCCGGGTCGGCAAACACTTCGAGACGGTCGAGATCTTCCCGTGCTGGAATATTGCGAAGTGTGAAAGCTGGACCAACCAGGTTGCCGTTCTCACTGCGTCCAATTGGAGCAACACCTTGCATGAACACATTGCGAAAGCCGCGCTTAAAAAGTTGTGTCGTTAGCGTGGCTGTGCTTACGTGCTGTAGCTGTTTCAGGGTTGTGGGGTTCAACGCGTCCATGCGATTGCTCCTCGTAGGATCTGGCTTCGTGCGAAAATTCTAACGACGCACATCAATTTTAAAGGTGGATCTTCATTCAGTGAATTTCGGGAATCTTAGACCCGGTTGCAGCTCCCATCGGTTCTTCAAGAAAGTCAAAGTCACAGCCTTTATTGGCTTGCGTAACATGCAGCTGGTTCAGAACTCCGTAACCACGTTCAAATCTCGGCGCTGGCGCAGTCCAAGCGGCTTTGCGACGGGACATTTCCTCGTGAGTTATCAGAACATCGATGGTGCGAGCTGGCACGTCGAGTGCGATGAGGTCGCCGTCTCGCACGAATGCTAATGGGCCGCCTACGAAGGACTCCGGTGCGACGTGGAGCACGCATGCTCCATAACTCGTGCCGCTCATTCGTGCATCGGAAATGCGGACCATATCCTGCACTCCAGCTTCGAGAAGTTTTTTCGGGATCGGCAATTGGCCCCATTCCGGCATGCCAGGAGCGCCAATTGGTCCGGCGTTTTGCAACACGATCACAGAATCCGCAGTAACCTGCAAAGCCGGATCATCGATGCGGGACGCCATATCGTTGTAATCGCGAAACACAATTGCGGGTCCCTTATGTTGGAGGAGCCGGGTTTCCATGGCAGGTGGCTTGATTACGGCTCCATCAGGGGCCAAGTTTCCGTGTAGAACCGCAAGTGCGTCCCGAGCTACCAGCGGATTGCTGCGGCGTCGGACTACGTCTTCGTTGAGAATATTTGCGCCGCAGATATTATCTCCGAGCGTACAGCCGTTCACAGTCATCTGGCCGCCATCGATTAAGTTCCCCAGTTCGGCCAGTAACGCCCGTAACCCTCCTGCATAGTAGAAATCTTCCATCAAGTATTTGCCGGCTGGCTGGATGTTGGCGAGCACTGGCGTATAGCGTGCTAATTGATCAAAGCGATCGATCGTCAGCGGAATACCTGCACGGCGAGCAACGGCCACAAGATGTACCAAGGAATTGGTCGAACCCGACAAAGAAAGAACTGTAGTGATGGCATTGTCGAACGATTTGGCGGTAATAAAGTCCGATGGCTTCTGGTCTTCCCACACCATCTCTACGATACGCTTTCCGGTAAGGGACGATTGCTGCGCATGGCGCGAATCAACGGCCGGGATCGATGCAAAACCTGGCAACGTAAAACCTAGTGCCTCTGCTGCGCTGGTCATGGTCGATGCCGTGCCCATAGTCATGCAGTGTCCCGGCGAACGCGCTATCCCAGTCTCAATTCCATTCCATTCCTTCTCGCTAATTTTACCCGCTCGCAAGTCCGCCCAATATTTCCAAGTGTCCGTGCCGCTCCCGAGCGTGACCCCGTTCCAGTTGCCTCGAAGCATCGGTCCCGCCGGCAGAAAAATAGCCGGCAGGTCCATACTTAGCGCACCCATAAGTAAGCCGGGCGTCGTCTTATCGCAGCCGCCCATTAGCACGCAGCCATCAAAAGGGTAAGAGCGGAGCAATTCCTCGACTTCCATCGCAAGGAAGTTGCGATAGAGCATCGTCGTGGGCTTTTGAAAAGGTTCGGAGAGCGTCATTGCCGGCATCTCCACGGGGAAGCCACCAGCTTGCCAAACGCCCCGCTTGACATCTTCGACTCGTTCCTTGAAATGAGTGTGACATGGATTGATGTCGCTCCAGGTGTTGACAATGGCAATTACAGGTTTTTCCGCATAGTCGGAGACGTCATAGCCCATTTGGGCCGTGCGGGAGCGATGGCCGAACGAACGCAGGTCCTTGACCCCGTACCAACGATAACTGCGCAAGTCTTCAGATTTTTTTATCCGTTGTTTCACGCTTGCGGCCCTAGTGTTTCCGCTCAAAATAGTCAAAGATAAGGAGAATTAATTTCGTGGTTGGCTAAACTGGCTCGGTACTATCGCCCAGGGCACGATGGCGCGCGTTGTCGATATGCGCCCGCATCTCTCTTCGAGCCGATTCCTCGTCCCCGTCACGAATCGCCTCGAGAATACGGCGGTGCTCTTCCTGAACCAACTGCAGGCGTTTCCGGTTGTGAGTGAGTGATAGGTTGCGCGTAATGTTCATGCCATTGAAGATATGCAGGTCCAACGCCTCGAGAGTTTGCACAAACAGTTGGTTGCGACTTGCGCGCGCAATAGCCTTGTGAAAAGCGATATCAAGCTGGACGGCCACTTCGCCAACCTTATTCGCTTCATTCAATCTCTCAAATGTCTCACTCATTGCTGTGATGTTGTCTTCCGTCCGGCGTTGAGCGGCAAGGTACGCGGTCTCGCCTTCCAGGGCGATACGGAATTCAAAGCACCGCATAAGATCAGCAATTCCGCCAATCGGAGCCAAGCGCAGAAACTCACGCCCAGGTTTTCGCTGCACGAACGTCCCCGAGCCTTGTCGGGTCGCAACCAAACCGTCCGCAAGTAAGCGAGAGAGAGCCTCGCGCACGACTGCCCGCGAAACTTTATAGTCACTTGCAAATTGGTTTTCGGAGGGCAAGCGGTCACCGATTAAGAACTTTCCAGCAACGATCTGCTCCAATATCTCCTCATAGATGCGGTCAGGAAGGCGGGAAGTGTCGATTGGTGAAGAAGACTTGGTGTTGGTTCGGCCATGCGCCCTCTTGTTTAAAGATTCCACTAAGGCCGGATGAGTGACCACATTGGTTTTCATATCTATAATTATCCTCGAACTTGGCAGATAATTCAGGCCAAAAAGTAAACTCCCGACAGATTAAATGCGTCTCCGGCCGATATTGCCTCAAGCATCATGTGCCTGCCGAGATTTGTTGGCTGCTCGGTAATGAATTAGAGCCGCCACTCGGTGCGCTACCTTCCCCCACCTTGCTCGCCATTTCAGCACAGGACGATAACTCGAAAGCAGCCGTGCTGTCAATACTTGTTTGACAAGTTGGCAAATCGGGCTTGCGAATATACGTCAACATTGCTATCATGCCGCAAAATTAGCGGAAAAGTGCAACTTCAACGTGTAAGACAAGATTTGCCGGGCTTTCTGCGGAGAATGCGTTTATGAGCTTTTGGCAGCAGGGTCAGCTCTCGGCATTTTTGGAGAATCCAAGAATCGAAGTGATTGAAGCGCCTTCCACTATGCTTGCGACGGGCGCACAGAACCAGACGTCAACACGCGTGTCATAAGTAAGAAGGAAGAGGGCGGCTCATGACTGCTGCGGATTCACTGTGCATTCCTAACAAACGCTGGGTGCGGATCATTCCTCCGACGATCATCATCTACATCATCGCGTACATGGATCGAATGAACATCAGCTTCGCTATCGCCGGAGGGATGAATAAATCGCTAGGCTTATCCATGACCAGTTCGGGGCTGGCTGCAGGAATTTTCTTTTTCGGATATCTTCTATTGCAACTCCCCGCAGGTCACATTGCGGAACACGGTAGCGCCAAGCGGTATATCCTGTGGACGATTGTAGCTTGGGGCGGCATATCCGTTCTGACGGCGTTTGTGCAAAATGCTTGGCAATTAGTTGGGATGCGATTCTTGTTGGGCGTTGCGGAAGGCGGTTTATACCCTGCAATATTGACTATCATTAGCAATTGGTTCCCAACCAAAGAAACCGGCCGCGCCAATGCGTTTTTCTTAATGAGTCTGCCACTTTCGACCCTCATTACGAACCCGGTATCAGGATGGATCGTGGCCAATTCAGATTGGAGGCGGCTCTTCATCATGGAAGGGTGCGTATCTCTGGCCCTCATATGTGTTTGGCTCCCATTGATAAGTGATCACCCTGAACAGGCAAAGTGGATTTCCAAGGAGGAAAAGGAATACCTCGTTGAAACTTTGCGTGAGGAGAAGGCCCAGAGGCAGATTGCATTCAATCTTGCAAGCCCGGGAGGATGGTCTTACAAGAACCTGTTCGCAGACAAGAATCTGTGGCTTATGGTGATGCTCTTCATCTGCTATACAAGCGGGCAATACGGATATGCAATCTGGTTACCCACCCTCGTTAGGAATCTAACGGGCAAAAGCTTGACAATTGTAGGCTGGCTGACTGCGCTTCCGTTTGTTTCAGCATTGGCCGGTTTGTATTTATTTGGAGCTCTAACGGACAAGACTCGGAACCCTCGGCTGTGCACTGCCTTGTCCCTTGCCGGATTTGGAATCTGTTATTGGTTTGCTACGCTATTTCCACAGCAGATTTGGATTTCTTTTGCGTTGCTAGTATTAACCGGTGTTTTCACTAAATCGATGCAAAGCCCATTTTGGGCCATGCCAGCACTACTTTTCCCACCTGGATTCGCCGGTGGCACACGCGGTGTGCTCAATGCTCTCGGTAACTTGGGCGGATTCATCGGTCCGTTTTTAGTTGGCTGGCTTACAACAGCAACTGGCAACATGAAATTCGGAATCTATGGTCTGGCTTTTCTTTTGTTACTGGGAGCCGTCATAACAATGTTTCTGCCACCTGTCACGGCTGGGAAGATTGTTCCGGCCAAGCAGATAGTAGTAGGTCAATTAGTAGGTAAGGTCCGCTAGATGAAGAGAATACGTGCGAACTGCCGGCCTTGCCTGACAAGTTTAGATCGGAATTCCGTTCTATTTCGCGCCATCTGCAAACCGAGAACGCAGGCTCCTTCGAGCCGATGAATCGCACCTGCTGAATTTGAGATTGGACCCCACCCAACCCTGAAACGATGTTACTTGTAGTACAAATAAAGAATTTGCTTGACAACTTTGGCGGTCGATATTACCGTGTCGCGAATCAAGGAACAATTTAGATTAGAGGGGAAGGGTTAATTTATGACGTTTTGCAACGCCAGAAAATCCTCGCTCGCGCTTGCAGCGTGGACGCTGTTGATCCTGACTATTTTCGCGCCTGCCCCGATTCGGGCACAGGTCGCTGGCGGCTCCGTCTCTGGAAGGGTGAGCGACGCGTCGGGCGCGGTCATTACCAATGCGAAAGTTACTCTTGAAAACCTGGGTACAGGTGTCAGTCGCGAGGTCGCCAGTGATAAAGATGGTTTCTATACCGCGCCTAACTTATTGCCCGGAAATTACCAAATCTCAGTTTCGGCCACGGGCTTCTCAACTCAACTGCAGAAGGGCATAACGCTGACGGTCGGCGGACAACAGACTGCGGACTTCACCATGAAGGTTGGGAGCACAACGACCACAGTGGAGGTAACTGCAGACGCCGTAACCGTGCAATTGACCTCTTCGGCCATCACCGCGGTTGTGGATTCCAATACCGTCCGGGAGTTGCCTCTCAACGGCCGCAGCTGGACGGACTTGGCAAAGCTGCAACCCGGCGTCACCCCCATATTGGGTCAGTTCTCCGCCGGGGGCGGTACTGACCGCGGAGAGCGTGGATTCGGAGCGCAACTGTCCATTAGTGGCGGCAAACCAGTCCAAAACAACTATCGACTCGATGGAATCAGCCTCAACGACTATGCGAACGGGGCTCCGGGCAGTGTGGTTGGACAAGCATTGGGCGTAGACGCAATTCAGGAGTTTTCGGTCATCACCAGCAACTATTCAACCGAATATGGACGGACCTCGGGGGGGGTCGTCAATGCGGTTACCCGCTCGGGCACCAATCAATTCCATGGAAGTGCCTACGAATTTCTGCGCAACAGCGCATTGGATGCGCGAAATTTCTTTGAGACCGACACCATTGCGCCATTCAAGCGAAATCAATTTGGCGTTTCGGGTGGAGGTCCAATCAAGAAAGACCGGACGTTCGTTTTTGCGGATTACGAAGGGATTCGTCAATCCAAGGGTGTCGCGAGGAATGCTCAGGTGCCTTCGGATGATGCCCGCACCGGTCTGTTCCACAATATCGATCAACCGACTTGCGTCGCCAGCAACGGCGTTTTCAATGCTGGCAACTGCCAGGTGACAGTGGATCCGTCAGCGACAAAATATCTTCCGTTTTGGCCAAAGGCCACTACAACGGACCCTGGAGCCGACCAGGGGACGGCATTCTTCAACAGCCAGCAGAAATTGACCGAAAACTTTGTGACTGCGCGCATTGACCAGAAGTTCTCCGAGCACGACTCTATTTTTGGCACCTACCTGTACGACCACACTCCCTATACGACGCCTGACGGTTTGGACGTCAACTTGAATAGTTACGACACCAACCATCAGCTTGTCGCCATCGAAGAAAGCCACATATTCAGTGCAAATCTGTTGAATTCTGTGCGCTTCGGCTTGAATCGAGTCACCGCCAATAACAATGTCGGGGTCTCCGGGATCAACTCCCTTGCAACCGACCCCACGCTGGCTTCGACGCCTGGACAGAATGCCTCCCGGGTCAACGTCGCAGGTCTTACTCCATTCGGTGGGGGGCTCGGCGCTATCGATCACAATTTTCACGTTTGGGATTCCTACCAGATTTATGACGACGCGTTTATCTCCCACGGAACCCACTCCATTAAATTTGGCGGTGGAGTGGAGCGCATGCAAAATTATATTAAAGGGTTTGGCGACGCCGCTGGAAATTGGAGTTTTAGCTCGCTGTTGGATTTTGTGACCAATAATGTTGCCGGCAATTCCGAAACTTTTTCGTCGTCGTTGATCGCACCATCTCCGAGAAATATTCGACAGACATTGGTCGGCGCATACATCCAGGACGACTGGCGGTGGCGGCCAAGCCTTACCCTCAACCTCGGCGTAAGATACGAAATGGTTACCGTACCGACGGAAATAAACGGAAAGTTCGCCAACCTGCGCAACATCACGGATTCGTTGCCGTATTGCGGTGTGGCTCAGGCAGGTTGTGCCGGCGCCGCTCCGCTGTTCTCGAATCCAACGCTCCACAATTTTGAGCCCCGTGTAGGGTTCGCCTGGGATCCGTTCCACAATGGCAAGACCAGTGTCCGCGGCGGCTTTGGCATGTTTGACGTGCTGCCCCTGCCTTACATCGTGACGCTACTGGAAGTGCGTCCTGCGCCCTTTAGTAATATTGGGTCAACTAGTGACGTTACGTTGACTCCGAACGGACTGCCGGGCAAGTTTTATACAGGTGCGTTTTCACTGTTGGGGGCGAATTCGCTCGGTTCCACTTACATTGAGCCCCACCCCCACCGCAATTACGTAATGCAATGGAATATGACCGTGCAGCGTGAGGTGACCCCGACGGTCACTGCTATCGTCGGTTATATAGGCTCGCGCGGTAGGCACCAACAGTTTCGAGTCGATGACGCCGATATGACGCTACCCACCTTGACGTCCGAAGGTTATGTCTGGCCAATTGCACCAACTTCTACACTCAATCCTAAGTTTGGATCTATCCGCGCCGATTTCTTTGGGGCAAATTCTTCGTACGACTCCTTGGTATTAGGCGCCACAAAGAAGATGAGCCACGGCGTTCAGTTCCAAACCTCGTTCACGTGGGGCAAGAGTATTGATGAGAATTCAGCCGGGGCTGGTGCCGACTCTTTCCAGAATTCCCTTTCCAGCCTGCATTGGTACGATATGCGGCTAAGTAAGGCCGTTTCCGACTACAACATTGGCCGTACGCTCGTGGTCAGTGTGCTCTACGACCCACCCACTCCGAAAGTATCCTCGATCGTGGCAAAAACAGTATTAGGCGGCTGGGAGTTCGGCACCATCTTCACGGCGAACGACGGTTTACCCGTGACCCCCCTGATGGGTGGGGATGTCGTGGGTCAAAACAGTAGTGATCCATGGTCTTTCCCTGACCGTGTCCCGTGCAAATCGCTGACAAATCCTGGAAACCTCAACAACTACATCAATTTGGATTGTTTCCAAATTCCAACCGCACAGACCCAAGCCTTCTACAACGCCAACTGCAACCCGGCATTTCCCGTCCTCAATTCCACGCAACCTCCCCTGACTTGTGTCAACAAATACGGCAATGCCGGGCGCAATATCATCGTTGGACCTGGCCTAGCGAACCTAGATTTCTCGGTTTATAAGAATTTTGCGGTACGGAAAATCTCTGAGAATTTCAATATTCAATTTAGAACTGAGTTTTTCAACGTGATCAATCGACCTAACTTCGGACCTCCTGCCGACACGAATGTCATATTCGATGGCCTGATCCGCCAGGACGGTTCCGCCGGTGTAATCGATTCCACATCAACCGACCCTCGGCAAATCCAGTTCGCCCTGAAGTTCGTCTGGTAGCGGGAGACCTAGAGGAATGAAAATGCAACTCCCCGTACCAGTTGACCCTTGCCCCTCGCCAAAAATCAAAACGCCCCATGAAAGCACATCACCCATGTTTAGAGAAGCTGTTGATTCAGTTTCTATTTCGTTTTGAAACTTCTGTTTCAGAGTCATCGGACCACAGCCGCGACGCAATCAAGGCCCCCAGGTAGAAATCTTCGTCACCAAGACTTGCCAGCGCCCAATCTAGGGGCTATCTACGCCGCGCGATCGTATCGGTGATGCAGACCGCCGAGTCGCGCACGAACAGT
>WNGO01001595.1_pt1 | contig 25984 bp, 25 predicted proteins | sample 5400511 | NCBI WGS metagenome assembly WNGO01 (sample SAMN13153380, study PRJNA577476) | soil metagenome | isolation source: 20 cm soil or saprolite under Garry oak tree replicate 2 | place: USA:California | collected 2016-06-15 | reverse complement strand
CGGCAGCGCGCATCCACTCAGGGGAAGTCCGTCACCTTCGGCGTCACGCGAGGATGTATCGCGGTCGCCTCGCCCGTGTCGTCGATCACATGGTTGATCGCGCCGTGATCGCCCAGCGCCACGGTGATCATGTCGTGGAACCGTACCTCCGGGCTCTTCGGCGTCTCGATTGCCCGGGTCAGCCCGACATCCGGACAGATGAATACGCTATACACGCCCAGCCCCCACGCCTCATGCGTCGTCACTCCATCCGCCACTTTGTACGAGGCCCAGCCGTTCACCCCCGGCGCACTCGTATAGCTCGCCTGGTTCGGAGGATCGTAAGGAATCTCGGACTGATAAAAATACGTTCGCCCGCCATTGCCCTTCCACAGAACCTGGAATTGCTGGTGATGCTCCACAAACAGGCCATACATCGTGACCTGGTTTCCGTTCACCACCAGCCCGTTCTCGCTGGTATTCAGCTCCCAGCCCACTCCGGCGCCGTGGTCCGCTCTCCAGATCCAAGTATGGTCCACCAGTGTGTCGTTGCTGTTGATCCTCAAATTCACCTTGGCCCGGCCCACTCCCGCGCCTCCAACACGAAAGAAAACATCGTGCAGCGTGATCGGGTCCTTCGCGTGACGCGCCCGACTTCCCTCCGGACCCACCTCCAACAGCACCGGAGACTCGCTCGGCCCCGCATCGAAGAGCAGCCCCGCAATCTCGATTCCGTCCACATCGGCCGTCGTCATCGCCGCTGTGCCCTTCATCGGACGTAGCGTCGCAAATCCGAGACCCAGCACCACTGTATGCGGCCGTGTCGCGCGAATCGGGGCCGTCAGTTCATATATCCCCGGCGTCAGAATCAAGTTCTTGCCTTGGTGGAGCTGTGCGTTGATCGTCTCGACCGTATCCACATCCGGGCGCGCAATATAGAACCGCGCAATCGGAATTGTCTCTCCCGCTGTTTCCCCACCACGGAACGTAATCCCGACGCCGTCGCTGGACAGCTCCGGAACCCGCACGCTGAACTCGCCCGCAGCATTCACCTGCAGAAACGGTTTCTCGCGCACCACTGGCGTACGCGCCACCTTCGTGTACGGCGGCGAAGGCCATGCGCCTTCCGGCGGATGCGCCACGCCAACAAACACCATATTCCAGTTCGAGCCCGTCCAGCTCTTCCAATCGCAGTTGCGCGAGATCCACTGCTGCTGGCTGCCGGAGTCGACATTGCCGTCCACGAGCGAATCCGACATCCAGCCGCCGCTCGCCCAGCCGCGATTCTGGTGCAGCACCAGGTCGCCGCGTACATGCATGCGCCTCAGCGACACTGCCTGTGAAACCGCCCACTGCATCGTGCCCCCCGCCGGCTTTATCGAGAGCCCTTCCGCAGCTCTCCAAAAGGTCGTCGTCGCATTATTGTGCTCGTGATTCGCATCCGCATGCACGTTGCCCGCAATCCGTGTTGCATCGGGCGACGCCCCAAGCCCTATCACCTCCGTGTAAAAGCCTACCGGCACGTCCACCGAATAGTCTCCCGGCAGGAACAGCAGCGCGTTTCGCTGCTGTCCAAACTCGTTGTGCTCCTGCGTCGCATACACCGCATCGATCTGCTTCTGGATCGCCTGCGATGGCATCGACGAATCGAAGACCATTACATTGGGTCCGAACTCTGGCTTCGCGCCCTTCGTTAGCCACAGCTGCACCTCACCCTCCTGCTGCGCGTTCAACGACAAGGACGACAAGGAAGAAAACAGCAGGATACAAGACAAAAACAGGACCAATCTCAGCTTCATGAGGACTCCGGCTTACGACGGGTACGATCTGTTTCGGAAAGACAAACGATTGCGCTAATAAGAAACAACAGCCGTACCACAATTCGCTAACGATAAGAGCAGGGCAGAATCGCGCCTGTCAACCCCAGCGACAGCCGCAAAAGGAATCGATTGGAGCGGTTGGCCGGATCGGAGGGCATAGGCAGCCAACATCCTCTTCCGGCAATTGTTCGACAACGCAAAAAAATTGTGGATAGAAGATTGGCTCAGCGGGAATCTGTGCTCCCTAGGTCACGAGTTTCTGCAGCTTGTTTGTTGTCGGTCTCCGATTGCTACCGAGAAACGGGCCAGCAGTCACCGACCAATCATTGGAGAGAAGCCGACTTGAACTAAGCCGCTGGCGCGGCGGACGCTTCGCGTGCTATGCTCCGCACGTCATGCCCCAGCGTAACGCATCGAATTGCGGTTCTCGCACATGCTCATTTTCTAAGTACCGCAAAACCAATAGCTTACAGATGGGTGAAAAGATTGAATTCCCCTAGCCATTAGCCCGCATCCGCCGCAAACGCCAGCGTCTTCCTTCAAGTCGTTGTATCGAAAGCGCGCGAACACACCGTGCTCGTGCGTGCAGCTTGCTCACTCGCGCTTCCGATACAACACTAAGACTTCTCGACACCGACCAGCACGTCGCTAATCTAGATTATTTCGGCACCCGGAACACGGACGAGTCGAACCTATTGCAGCCTGTGCCGCGGCAGTTCACTCCTCGCGCAGCAGGATCGCAGGATCAATCGAGAGCGCGCGTTGCGCTGGAATCCACGTAGCTACTAGTCCCAATAACGACATCGCTAGAACAGTGCCAGCCAATACGAGCGGGTCGCGGGGAGTTGCCTGATACACGATGAAGGCGAGCACCCGGCTGGCCAGAATTCCGAGGAGCAATCCTGCCGCGGAACCAAAAGCCAGCAACTTTAGTGCGCGTCCCAACGCTGCCTGCAACACTTCCTTGCGCTGCGCGCCGAGGGCCATACGAATTCCCAATTCCCGCAAGCGTTTGCTGACGGAATAGGCAGCCAATCCAAAAATGCCAGTAACAGACAAGATCGAGCCCATCACGCCCAGAATACCCAGCGAAACCGCGGCTATTCGCGAAGGAAACAGAGCCCCGTCCATCGCTTGGTTCCATGTTTGGACGAAAGTGGGCAGCCCTGCGTCCAGGTCCCGCAGCTTGGATCTTATGGCCGCCGCCAATTGGTGCGGATTGCCCGTGGAGCGCACCGCGAGCCAAGTCTCAGTGGAGGGTGATTGCAGGATTGGCAAAAACATCGCCGGCCGTGGATCCTCTGTGATGTTCGGAGAATATTTTCCGTCTTCGACAACGCCCACCACTTGGATGCGGGTTCCATCATCCACTTTGTAATATCCGCCCAGCGCGTTTGTGGCGGAGCCGAACATTCTGCTAGCAAATAGCCGATTCACCACGGCAACACGCGGCGTATTCTTGTCGTCGTGCCACGTCAAGTCTCGGCCGGCCAAAAGGGGCGTGCCCGCCACCTGGAGATATTCGGGAGAGATGCTGAACATTATGACGCGGGCTGCAGCATTCGATGGCCTGAGATCCGTGGTTTTGTCAGTAAAGATATTCGACTCGCTGCAGCAGGCTGCTTGTAATGGCGGAATGTTGACCAATCCTACGGATGTGACGCCAGAAATCGACCCCATCGCGTCGATCATTCGCTTTTGCATTGCGGGCACGCTATCGGTTTTATAACCTGCCATATTCAAGTCTGTATCAACGAGCATTGCGTTCCGCGGCTCAAAACCAAAACTGCTGTGTAGCGAGCGCACGAGTCCGTGCACGGCAACTATGGAAGAGGTGACGAGCACTGCGCAGATCGCAATTTGTGCGCCAAGTAACAGGTCTCGGGCAGTGAGTCGCCGACCAATTGCGCCCGTCGATCCCGACTTGATGATCTGATAGGCCTCCGTGCGAAGCACCTGCTTGACGGGAACCGCGCCGAGTAGGAACCCACTGGCTAAACTCAATAGCAAAGCAACTCCATAAACAGTTGCGTCCGGATTCACCGGCATATTTATTGGATATTGGGGAAATGGCTGCCACACGCCCAGCCAGTGCAGCAGCACTACGCTGCCCCAAAGTCCGGCAGCGCCTCCCATCGTCGAAATCAGAACCGCTTCGGTAAATAGTTGCCGCAAAATGCGTGATCGGCCCGCTCCCAGCGCGAGTCGCAGAGCAACTTCCCGGGAACGGTCCGCGGCGCGCGCGGCAAACAAGCTGCCCAAGTTGGCACATGCGGCCAACAAAATTAATCCCGCCAGCAGCATCAATCCGCCAACGAATGCCTGGATAGCGGTACTAAAGCTGCCACCGGGCAGACCTGAACGCTCCAAGCTAAAGTTCATCAGAGCATCCTCTTTGGGATAGCTCTTTTCTAGAGCGGAGCCAATCGAGTTTAGGTCGGCAACCGCCTGGGCCGGAGTGACTCCCGCCTTCAGATGCCCAAGGACCTCGCCAATCCAACGGTTTCCGCGCGCGTTCAATAGATTCGCTGCGTCGTCTTGTTCCTGGTTGACGATGGGTACAAAGACATCGGGCGAGAAGATCAATACAGTCCCGCGGAACCCGGGCGGCGTTACACCGATAACGGTAAAAGGATGGCTGTTGAGGTGGAGAACGCGGCCCACCACGCTGCGGTCATCCTGAAAGTGGCTGTGCCAATACGCGTAGGTAAGCACGATATCTGAAGCATGCTCATCGGAGGGATGAATAACCCGGCCAAGATAAGGCTGAATACCTAATGCGTCGAAGTAGTTGCCGCTTACTTCAAAGACCCAAGCGCGGGCAGGATTCTTGCCGGTGTCCAGGCCAGCCTGATCGATGTTATACGCGATGAGACCCTCAAAGCTGCGGTTGCGATCGCGCAGATCGAGATAATCGGGATACGACTCACTTGAGTCCTTGTCGGTTCCGTGCTCGAGCGTATAGAGGGTCTGCGCCTGAGGCACATTCAGAGCGCGGAGAATTAAACCATTCATTGCGCTAAAGACTACGGCGTTTGCGCCAATGGCTACGGCCAGCGTCAGCACGGCAACGATGGTGAATCCGGGATTCTTCTTCAGCATGCGAATGGCGAACCGCAAATCCTGCCAAAGTATTTGCATAGGCACATCCCTGAAGTATGGTTAGTTAAAGGCACCTATTCTTCCCGAGCTTCCTCTCTTTTAACTCACTGTGCTGCCTATACTTAGTGGTTTACCGACAAAGAGGGGCGGTGCCCAATTGTCCGGTTGCGGGAAGAGTCGTCGCGAAACCGGACAGTTATCTGCGGTCAGATTCCAATTTAAGGGCAATCCAGAGGTAATGCCTCCGGATTGGTACCGAGAAACGCTAGTGCTTAATCGGAGGCGCGTTCTCACGAAGGACCGAACTGAGGCGTGATGCTCCGCGCGCGTTCGATTAAGCCGTTTGTGCGTAGGCGCTGGCGGTTGCGGTGGACGCGGGCTGACGGCGGACCCCAATTTAGTGGCTATGGGGATTGAATCTTTTTTCGTCTGCAGTCTATTGATTTTGCATGACTTAGTAAAAACAGAGAAAAGCGAAAATCGAAGTTAAAAGCTCCACCTTGCGGCATGACGTGCTGAGCATAGCACGCGAAGCGTCCGCCGCGCCAGCGGCTACGTACAAACGCGCTTGTGGTGATTAAAGAGGCCAACTCCCGAGTGGCTAACCGGTAACTATCCGGAAGCGATCCGGAGCTATCCGGCCTCGACGGCGGGATTAGTCGGCATCTCGTCCGGAAAACAAGCAATGATGAAATGGGCGTTTGTCAGTACCAACCCGACCGGCGAGTTGATAACTTCTGGGTTGCCGTCATTCGGACAATATTCACTTTTGTGCACGTAAGCGTGTTTCAACGGGAATCGGCGGACAAGTACTCTGCCCAAGGCGGGACGACGAGTCCGACGTGTAGCGCTGGCGAGAAACTAGCGTCTCCACCCACGCGGACTCTCCCGGAACATTTCTCGCTTTGCGACTCTGAGCGTATCAAGGTGCTGAGCTTGAACTGCATGGACGATCTTTCGAGCGACTCTAAAGTTGTACACCGCGCGTTGTGCCGCAATTGGAACGGAGCTACAGTAAAAACTAATACGGCAACCATCGTAGCTTTCATCCGAGGGTGAAAGGAGCGCTGAACCATGGCTGATTCAGCTGCAGCAAAAAAGAGGGCGCTGCCAAGTGCGTCCTTCGCGCGCCGCTATGGTTTGGCTTTCGCTTCGGTCGCCGGCGCTCTCTTGCTGGAGCTTCTGTTTCACCACTTCAATCTGCCTCATCCATTTGCTGCATTTGCGCTGTCGGCAATCGCGGTGACGTTTTGGTACGCCGGTACGAAGCCCGGTATTGTGGCAGTCTTGCTTTCGTCATTGATTCGGGGCTTCATCGTCGAAGGGGCAACCAGCAGCCTCTCTCGCGTTCTGTATAACCTGGTGTTCTTGCTCTTTGCCGTCCTCATGATCTGGGTAAGACGGTCAAGGGATGCTCTCGAGGTCGAGGTGACGGACCGAAAGGAAAGGCTGGCTGCGGCGAATGAGGAATTGCGCAGGGAGAAAGAGCAGCTCGACGGATTATTTGAGCTGTCACCCGACGCGGTAATCCTCACCGACGATGACTTTCACGTGTTGCGGGTCAACAAGGAATTCACACGCATCTTCGGGTACACAGCAGAAGAGGCTGCCGGACAGTGGCTTCCGGAATTAATAATTCCCGAAGAATTGCACGCTGAGGGTCTCAAGAACCGGGATGCGCTCATTTCGGGGGAAAGAGTTGAGTTGGAGGCCATTCGGCAACGCAAAGACGGTGTTCCCTTGGACGTTTCCGTCGTCGCGAGGGGCATTTCGCTTGGTTTCGGCCACATGGTCTTCTACCTCATTTATCGAGATATTACCGAGCGGAAGAAAGCAGAAAGAGAACTCAGGCGGAGTGAGGGTTATTTAGCCGAAGCACAGAAATTGACCCACACAGGCAGTTGGGCCTGGAATGTGCGTACCGGCGTTCTCTTCTGGTCGCGAGAAATTTTTAGCATTTATGACTATGAATATCAGGAAATGGGACCCACTTGGCCACAGTTCCTCGAAAGAGTTCACCCTGAGGATCGACCGGTAGTTGAGGGGATTTTTGGAAGGGCCCAACTCGACAAGACCGATTACGACGCCTCCTACCGTATTGTTCTCCCGGATGGGTCGATCAAACACATCTTCTCTATCGGCCATCCGTTCCTGAACCAGTCGGGTGAATTGGTGGAATTTGTCGGAACTTCGATGGATGTCACTGAACAGTGGAAGGCCAGAACCGAGTTGGAGAAAGCTTTCGAGGAAATTAAGCAGCGGACGGAAGCTGCCCGCCGGAGCGAGAGAGAACTTCGCGACGTGGTCAATACGGTTCCGGCACATGTCTGGAGCGCTTCGCCCGAGGGTCAGGTTAATTTCGTTAATGATCGTTGGTTGCAGTTCACAGGTTTAGCTTTGGACGAGGCATTCGGGTGGAAGTGGGAAGCGGTTCTTCATCCCGATGACCGGACGAGGGTCGTCGCCGATTGGCACACAGCCGTTAAGAACGGGCAAGCCATGGAGAGTGAAGCGCGGGTTCGGCGGGCAGACGGAGAATATTGCTGGTGGTTTATTCGCAATGTACCGCTGCGCGATGAAACCGGAAAGCTCCTCAGATGGTATGGAACCGCTATCGACATCGAAGATCGCAAGCGGGCTGAGCAAGCCCTTCGGAAAAGCGAGGAGCGGTGGAGATCCGTCTTTGAGAATTCGGCTATCGGCGTTGCGCTGACTGACCTGACCGGCCGCTTTCTAGCCACCAATCATGTCTACCAGACAATCGTGGGTTACACGGAGGAGGAACTGCGTGCACTTTGTTTTCTGGACGTAACGCATGAGGACCACCGCGAAGCCAACTGGGCGCTCATCACCGAGTTGCTGGAGGGAAAACGACGACAGTTTCAGATTGAGAAAAAGTATCGCCGCAAGGACGGCAGTTCGATTTGGGTAAGCAACAACGTTTCTCTTGTACCGGGCACCGAGAGGGTACCGCGATTCATAATGGCGCTGTCCGAGGACATTACACAGCGCAAACGCGCCGAGGAAGCTATCCGGTCACACGAGCAGAATCTTCGCCTGCTAGTCGATACCATTCCCGGGCTCGTTGTCACGACGACGCCAGCCGGCGAAATCGAACTCCTCAACCGCCAAGTACAGGAGTATTTCGGCAAGACTCCGGAGGAACTCGCCAACTGGCGGACCAGCGACGCGATTCACCCGGATGACCTTCCTCTCACGATCGCCGCCTTGACCCGGTCGATTCAGACGGGCGAACCCTATGAAGTTGAGCACCACCTCCGGCGCGCCGACGGGGTATACCGCTGGTTTCACGCACGCGGCCTTGCCCTCAGGGACAAAGACGGCCGCATCGTGCGCTGGTACTATTTGCTAACAGACGTCGACGACCGCAGACGTGCCGAGGAGGCTTTGCGTAAGAGCGAAGCGCTATTACACGAAGCACAGCGGCTGGCGCGTACAGGTTCCTGGTCGTGGGACGTCTTATCAGGGAGAGTCGTGAGCTCACCGGAAAACGCTCGAATTAACGGCTTTCAGCCGAATGAGGACAGCGCAGCCCCAGAGGTCTACTTCCAAAGGATTCATCCTGACCACCGCGAGCGCATTCGGGAAGCCTTTCAAACGTGCGTGGTTGAAAAAACCGATTACCAGGCGGATTATCCGATCGTTTTACTCGATGGAACCGTTAAGTATATCCATGCCACAGGCCACCCGATCTTGAACAAATCAGAGGATCTTATAGAGTTCTTCGGAACCACCGTAGATGTCACCGAGCAGCACGAAGCGAGAGCGGCTCTGCAGACTGCGTTTGAGCAAATAAAGGCGGAGGAAACAGAACTTCGGCGGATGACCGACGCCATCGCCAGTTACGTTTACGTGTTGCGCCCGGATGGGACAGCCCTTTACGCAAATCAGGCAGTGCTCGATTACACCGGTCTCACTTTGGAGGACGTGCAGAGAGAAGACCAGCGCGCACGGGTCTTCCACCCCGAGGATTTGGAAAGGCTGCGCGAGGAGCGCCATGAGGGTCTCGCGCGCGGCAAGCCTTTTGAACTTGAGCAACGAGCGCTTGGAAAAGACGGTAACTATCGGTGGTTTCTTGTCCGCTACAATCCCCTTCGCGACGACCAGGGGCATATTATTCGCTGGTACGCGACGGGGACCGATATCGAGGATCGCAAGCGAGCCGAGGAGAGCATGCGTGACGAAAACCTTGCGCTCAGGGAGCAAATCGATCAGGCGTTCATGTTTGAGGAAATTGTGGGCTCGTCACCGGCCCTGCAAACCGTGCTCTCCAGCATTGTGAAAGTGGCCCCCACCGATTCCACCGTGCTGATCACGGGCGAAACCGGCACAGGAAAAGAACTGATTGCTCGCGCCATACACAAGCATTCACAACGTTGGGGCCAGGCGTTCATCAGCGTAAACTGTGCGTCGATTCCTTCCTCCTTGATCGCGTCGGAGCTGTTTGGCCACGAGAAAGGCGCCTTCACTGGCGCTGTGCAGCGTCGCCAGGGCCGCTTTGAAATGGCGCACTCGGGTACGATCTTTCTAGACGAGGTAGGCGAGCTTCCCGCAGAGACCCAGATTGCGTTGCTGCGAGTACTCCAGGAGCGGCAGTTCGAACGAGTGGGAGGTAACCGAATTATTCCCACCGACGTTCGCGTCATAGCCGCAACCAACCGTGATCTAACGGCGGCCATTGCCGCGGGAACATTTCGAGCCGACTTGTTTTACCGGCTTAACGTATTCCCGATTGAGGTGCCTCCTCTGCGCAAACGGAAGGAGGACATTCCGATGTTGGTGGAGTATTTCGTAAAACGCTACGCGGAGAAAGCCGGGAAGCAAATTCGCAAGATCGACAACAGTACGCTGGAGCGGTGCCAATCGTATCCATGGCCGGGAAATATCCGCGAGTTGCAAAACATTGTTGAAAGATCGGTGATCTTGTGCGGCGGAGACACTTTTTGGATCGAAAAGGCCTGGCTGGCAAGCGTGCAGCCACCCCGGCAGGAATTAGCAGGTCCGTTGCCAGACACCCTCCAGAATCAGGAAAAAGAAATGATTGAAGCTGCCTTAGCGGAAAGTAAAGGGAAAGTTGCAGGCCCAGAAGGTGCGGCAGCAAGACTCGGAATTCCCCGATCGACGCTGGACTCGAAAATTAAGCAGCTGGGAATCAAGAAACACAGGTTTATCTCTGAGTAGTAGTAAGTCCCTCTCTTTTTAATTCCCGAAAATCCGGCACTTACCGAAGTTTCGTCATCCTACGGTTGTGTCTAGTCTCATGTTTTCAATGTGTTGCACGTGGCCTCCGTATTGCAATCCCACTTACGCCAGCGACCGTGATGGCGGCAATGCAGAGCATCGCGACCACTGAGACTTGGGCCAAACACACAACTGATGACCTTGAGGATCGAGAGATCAGTGCGGCAGGGATTCACGGTTTTTACCCTAAGCGGGCGTATGAGAGCCGAGCAGGTCGCGAAGCTGAAGGAGCTCTTCGATACCGACTACCGAAGCATCATTCTCGACTTGCAAGAGGTGAGGCTCGCGGATCGCGACGCAGTGAAGTTTCTGAGGGGTTGCGAGGCGGATGGCATGAAGCTTGAGAACTGTCCGGCGTACGTCCGCGAGTGGATGGATAGAGAAAAAGATTGAGGGAACGACGACCTGCCACTGCTGTGGCTCAGGTTTGAAGGAGGAAGTCTATTGTGGTCATGACTACATTTTTCTCGGTGCAGAGCGATACCTCAGTGGTTAGCGATCTTCGAGCTTGGAGCGAGGAGCAGTTGATCGCAGCCGCTAAGACTGGAAGAAGAGCCCCCTTCGGGGAGCTTTGCGAACGCCATGGCACAAAAGTCTTCCGTGTCATCCATCGGATCATGCGAAACCGCGAAGACGCGGAAGACGCAGCGCAAGACTGCTTTCTGAATGCTTTCGTCCATCTCAAGGATTTTGATGGAAGATCCCAATTTGCAACCTGGCTGACCCGCATCGCGATTAATGCCGCCTTCATGAAGCTCCGTAAAAACCGCGGAGCGCGAGAAGTTCCCATAGACGAGCTGAACCCGTCGCATGAACCCGTGGCGCAACGAGAATTTCAGTACGACGCCCCCGATCCGGAAGAGAGTTGCTCCCTTCGTGAACGGAAACGGATCGTGAAGTCAGCCATTTCGGGGCTGCGGCCACGAACTCGCAACGTTGTGGAGCTCATCCACCTACAAGAACACTCAATCAGAGACACTGCACAAATTCTGGGCATTTCGACCGGGGCGGTAAAGTCGCGGATGTTTCACGCGAAAATCGCTCTGCATCGAATGCCCTTGCTGCAGGGTGTCGCTAGGTCCAATCGGCTGAGCGCTAGGTAGATAAAGAGGCATGTCAAAGACAGCAACGATGAAGACCGCAATTTCTCCGGCTAGGCTGCCTAAAACCGCTCGATGCAGCGAAGGCTTGGTTGAGAAATCCCAACGCCACAGACACGTTTGAGTTTGGGGGAGTGAAAGGATGTTTTTCAACGATGGAAATTCATCGCAATGGTCGGCCCGTTATTCTCACACGTAAGGAATTCAAAATGCTCGCGTATCTGATCCGAAACCCTCGGAGAGTGATCTCGCGGGAAGAACTACTCAATGAAGTGTGGAGATATGAGAACTATCCTCGTACAAGGACTGTCGATAATCACATTTTGAAGTTGCGCAAGAAATTAGAAGCAGAGCCTGCCCATCCCAAGCACTTTCATACGGTCCATAGCTCTGGTTACAGGTTCCTGCCCAGTAAAAGGAGAACATCATGAAAAAGGTGGCGATAGTAACCGGAGCATCCCGTGGAATCGGCCGCGCGGTCGCGAAGCGACTGGCACGGGACAGTTTCGCAGTGGTCGTGAACTATCTAAGTAATGTAGACGAGGCCGAAGGAGTAGTGGCTGAAATCAAAGGGATTGGCGGCGACGCCGTTGCGGTCAAAGCAGATGTTTCTAGCCCTGCTGACGTCGAGCGGCTCTTCAATGAAACCAGTACAAAATTCGGGAGCGTCGACGTTGTGGTTCACAACTCGGGGATCATGCCACTTTCGCCCATCGGCAAGAATAACTTCGATCTGTTCGATAAAGTCATTTCCACCAACCTGCGCGGCGCCTTCCTGGTCCTGGCTCAAGCAGCGCAGCACCTGGCGTCCGGCGGCAGAATCATCGCTTTCTCAAGCAGTGTACTGGCAAAGTCTTTCCCCACCTACGGTCCTTACATCGCATCCAAAGCCGGCGTCGAAGGATTAGTGCATGTTCTGGCAAATGAACTGCGCGGGCGAAACGTTACGGTCAATGCCGTCGCTCCAGGACCCGTTGCCACCGAGCTTTTCCTAAAGGGCAAGAGCGAAGAACAGATTGCGGAACTGAGCAAGATGCCACCGCTGGAACGTCTGGCACAGCCGGAAGACATCGCCAGAGTGGTTTCCTTTTTGGCAGGTCCAGACGGCGCTTGGGTGAACTCTCAAGTATTGCGTGCTAACGGTGGGTTTGCCTACTGAATGGAGTTCGGAACCTTGCAAAGACACACGAGACACCAGATAGAAGGAGGAGTCAGTCGTGAAGAAGGTAATCGTAATCACTGGAGCTTCGAGCGGCTTTGGCCGTCTGTCCGCCAATGCCCTCGCGAAGGCCGGCCACACTGTCTACGCCACGATGCGGGATACCGCCGGCCGCAACGCACCGCAAGTTGCGGACGTGAAAAAGTTTGCGCACGACAATAAGGTTGACATGCGCCCCATTGAACTGGACGTGTCTTCGGAGAAATCCATCGAAGCGGCGATCCGCCAGATTGTCGCCGAACAGAGCAGGCTCGATGTCCTCATGCACAATGCCGGGCACATGGTCTTTGGACCGGCGGAAGCATTCACGCCGGAGCAACTGGCTGAACTCTACGACATCAACGTGCTCAGCACCCAAAGGGTAAACCGCGTAGCGCTGCCCCAAATGAGAAAACAGCGCCAGGGGCTGCTCATCTGGGTGTCCAGCAGCAGTTCGGCGGGTGGAACGCCCCCGTATCTCGCGCCCTACTTTGCCTCGAAGGCGGGCATGGATGCGATGGCGGTACAGTATGCCCGCGAACTGGCGCTGTGGGGCATCGAAACCTCGATCATCGTTCCCGGCGCATTCACCGGCGGCACCAATCACTTCGCGCATTCCGCCTCGCCCGCCGACAAGGAGCGCGCAGCCGAGTATGAAGCAGGTCCATACAAAGGCTATGGAAAGAAAATACAGGAAGCCTTTGCCGCCATTGTACCGCCCGACGCGGATGCGGGCTCGGTGGCGGACGCAATCGTTAAAGTCGTGGACGCGCCGTTTGGCAAACGTCCGTTCCGCGTTCATATAGATCCAACGAAGGACGGGGCGGACGTTGCATTTGCGGTAATGGACCGCGTGCGGACGGAAATGCTGCATCGCGTGGGCCTTAGCGAATTGCTGACGCCTGCGGGCGCGGAGTCAAGAACCGCAAGCAACGCCTGAGTGAAGGCTCAGGTGAAGCAGGATCCGGAACTCAATGTACTGATCAACAACGCACGCATCATAAAAGTGGATAACGCGCAAAATGGATCGCAAGGAGAAAGGTACGATGTTCGCAATTACTGGAATCACCGGCAACGTTGGCGGCAACGTAGCGCGTAACCTCCTGGCCGCTGGGCGGCCAGTGCGGGCTGTAATGCGCGACGTCCGCAAAGGTGACGGCTGGGCACAGCGCGGCTGCGAATTAGCGACAGCGGACATCCTTGACGTCGCGGCGCTTGCGTCCGCGTTCGAGGGAGCGGAAGGCGTCTTCGTGCTGGTTCCGCCGAACTTCGATCCGGCACCCAGCTTTCCCGAGGCGCGGGCCACGGCCGCCACTCTGAAATCGGCGATCGAAAGAGCACGTCCGGGCAGGGTCGTTTACCTGTCGACGATCGGCGCGCAAGCGGGCGAACCGAACCTGCTCACACAGCACACAATCATCGAGCAAGTGCTGGGAGAGCTGTCGATGCCCATTGTCTTCCTGCGACCGGGATGGTTCATGGAAAATTCCAGATGGGATGTTGCTGCAGCGCGCGAGAACGGTGTGATTCCGAGCTTTTTGCAGCCTCTTGATAAACCGGTACCAATGGTTGCCACCGCCGACGTCGGACGTGTGGCCGCGGAAGTGCTCCAGGGAATTTGGAACGACCGAAGAGTCATCGAGTTGGAAGGGCCGCGCCGGGTGACACCCGACGAGGTTGCGGCCACCCTCACTGAACTTCTTGGCCGTCCCGTAAGAATGGACGCCGTGCCGCGCGAGACTTGGGAACCGCTATTCAGATCGCAGGGCATGAAGAATCCCACACCCCGTATTCGGATGCTGGATGGCTTCAACGAAGGCTGGATCGAGTTCGAGAACGGTGAAGCCAGCTCTCGAAAAGGAGAGGTCGCCCTGAAAACCGTGTTCCAAATGCTCATCTAACGGGAGCGCAAGCGACCTCGCGTGGAGGGTGAATGCTTGGCAGGCGTGCTACTGATTGGTGGCGGTCAAGAGAGGGACAATGTCCTCGATCCCCGTTTCTGAACCGCTTTCTTGATTGCTGGGGAAGCCTTGTTATCGACAGTTATTCGCGACCCGCTCTGTGCATGGCGGTAATATGCTGGTGGCAAGCTAGCCTTCTCACCAATGACCGTCAACAGCAATCTTGAAGCTGCTTGGAAGTACCACAACACTTCCAAGCATTCCTATGCCAGCGTCCATAACAACCCGCATTTCCTGGATTGGTCCAATCAACCATTGCCATTCAAGGCTTACACCACTCTAGAGCCGTTGCGGTTGCCCCGCGAGGTACGCCAAACTGGCGTCGCTGCCCTTTCCGCGATCGCTGAGAGCATCCACCTGGAGGCCAAGGTTGGACCCGACCTTGAGGCGCTGGCCCAATTGCTGTATCTAACCGCTGGGATCACTCGGCATCGGAAGTATCCTGGCGGCGATATTTATTTTCGCGCCGCAGCCTGCACCGGAGCACTCTACGAAGTTGAGGTCTATGTTGTGTGCGGAAATCTTATCGATTTGGAAGCAGGCGTGTACCACTTTGCTCCCGCCGAGTTCGCCCTACGCAGACTGAGGGATGGAGACTATCGCAGCGTGCTGAGTGAGGCTACTGGGAGAGAAACAACAATTGTCCACGCCCCGCTCACCATCATTTGTACTTGCACCTATTGGCGCAATGCCTGGAAATATCAGGCCCGTACCTATCGCCACTTTGGCTGGGATAATGGCACCCTTCTAGCCAATTTGCTTGCGGTCGCCACGGCTCTTGGACTGCCTGCCAGATTGATCTGCGGATTCCTGGACGCAGATGTGAACCGATTGCTGGATGTCGATCCCGAGCGTGAGGTCGCCTATTCTCTGGTAGCCCTCGGCCATGTCGAAGCGTTGGCGCAGCCACTACCTTCCAAGCCCTCGGCCCTCCATTTGGAAACGGTTCCGCTCTCTCGAAACGAGACTGTGTACCCAGCCATGCACGAGATTCACACTGCCTCTTCGCTCAATTCGCCCGAAGAGGTTGAGATTTGGCGTGGTAAGGCGCCACTGGCGAACCTACCGCCGCCAACTGGACCGGTCATTCAACTCCACCCTTATTCGGATACGGAAATGCCTCGGGATCCGCTCGAACAGGTCATCCTTCGACGGGGCTCCGCACGCAAGTTTGCCCAAGTGTCGATCGAGCTGCGACAGCTCTCTACCATGCTGGACCGGGCTACTCGTGGTATCCCAGCGGACTTCCTGGATCCCCAGGGGACTCAGCTGAACGAGGTCTACTTAATTGTGAATGCAGTCGAAGGTCTCGATCCCGGGGCCTACGTATACCACCGTGACCGCCATGTGCTCGAATGCCTGAAGGCAGGAAACTTCCGCGCTCAGGCTGGCCATCTGGGGCTTGACCAGCAATTGCCGGTTGAAGCCGCCGCGGACATCTTCTTCCTTGCAGACTTGCAAATCATTTTGGGACGCTTCGGCAATCGCGGATACCGCGCCGTGCAGCTCGAAGCGGGCATCTTGAGCGGCAAGCTGTATCTTGCCGCTTACGCCCAACGCTTAAGTGCCACGGGTTTGACGTTTTACGACGATGCAGTGATCCGGTTCTTTTCTCCTCACGCCCACGACAAGAGCGTGATTATGTTGCTAGCGGTAGGCAAGAACGCGAAATCAATGCTCCAGGGCTAGCGATTGGCAAACGCAGCTTTGCCGGAGTGCTTCCTCAAAGAGCCTAACCTCGACTTGCATCGCTTTGTTGGGTTTGCTAGGTTGTTTTTTAGGGGTCGTCTTATGGCAGGAGTTACGATTTCCAACAACAAATCCAAGAGTATGTTCGCCAAAAAGGGCGCATTCAACGCCCAAGCTTTTCTTGATTCAGCGGGCGTGGCGAGAAAAATTAAAGAGTTTAAGAAGGCGGAGCTCGTCTACTCCCAAGGTGATGCCGCTAAGAGCGTAATGTACGTACAAGAAGGCGGTGTGAAGCTCAGCGTCGTCAATGAAGTCGGCAAAGAGGCGGTCGTCGCCATTCTGGGACCGGGTGACTTCTTTGGTGAAGGCTGTCTGGCAGGTCAGTCCGTTCGCATGGGGACGGCAACCGCGGTTACGCACAGCACTGTGCTCGTCATTGAGAAGAGTGAAATGTTCAAGGTGCTTCACGAGCAGCATGACCTCTCCGACCGGTTCATCAGTTTCATGCTGGCACGGAACATTCGAATCGAGGAGGACTTGGTCGATCAGCTATTCAACTCAAGCGAGAAGCGGCTCGCCCGCACGCTTCTATTGCTTGCTCGTTACGGTAAGGAAGACCAGCCCCACGGATTGCTCCCCAAAGTATCGCAAGAGACGCTGGCGGAGATGATCGGCACAACGCGCTCACGGGTTAATGTTTTCATGAACAAATTCAGGAAGCTCGGTTTCATCAAGTACAACGGCGGGATTGAGATCAATACTTCTCTCTTGAGCGTCGTGCTGCACGAATGATGCAGCCCGCCATGCCCTCAATTGGGTGGCTGAAACACGCGTTTGGCCGGCAGCGACGTCTTAGTCTAAATCCACTTCATCCGTCGGTTAAAGTGTCTACTGCGTTCCTTGGGCATGGAGGTAGACTGAAGAGACCTTTTTTTGCCTCTGTAGCTATAATCACGACGTGGAGGAATCGGAATTTTGCCCGTGCGGCCCGCTCGTCCGGCGTTTCGTGCTTCAGCTTGTCAAGATCCTCGCGCTTTTCCTCTGTTCCTTGGCCGATGGAAGCTGCCCCGTTGTGCTCCACGGGCTGCTCGAAGCGAGCGCCGTTGACAATGATCATTCTGGTGACGTCGATTTTTTCCGATTTTACGTGCCCGAGCAAGTCCAGGCGCCGCTCTTCATCACGTGCCGTGTAAGCGTAATGGTCGCGCGCCTGCCAACTGCGCTCGGTGGCCGCGACCGACTGGCCGACGATCTGACGAGCGTCCAGGACGCTTGCATGACTCTGAGGTTTGTCCGGCCCGCTACTTTGAGCGAAGAGTGCGCCTGAAGCAGCGACCATGACCAGAAACATTGCCATCCGAGATTTAGCCAGGATTTTCATTTTTGACTCGAGGGCAGCGAAGCTGCAAAGCCCCTGAGAATCAGAATCGTGAAATAGGCTAGCGCATCGAGAGTCGAGAGTCTGTCCCAAAACGAACAGGTCTACTTGTGTGCGTATTAGAACAGACAGGTGAACGCCGAACTTCGTAGACTTATTTTGTTAGCAACAATCTAGTTCCTCTCCGGCTAAACTCCCGCCACTCAGTTTCAGGCGACAGTAAAGGGAACCCGGAGGCCCGCAGCGTCCGTCCTTCCCTTCAGTGTGGAGAGCGAGAATTAGATGAAAGAGAAATCTTGTGATGTACAAACGGTTCATCTTGGTACTTGGGATGTTTCTGGGTAGCCACGTGCCGGTGGCAGGACGAACACCCGTGCCACAGATCGTCTTAGCACAAGAGCATGGTGCGCAGATTATGACGATGCCCCGGACGGTATCGATTCCCTTGATGACCTCTTCCTTCCTGCTGTCCCAGGATCCCGGGAACCCCCCTGCTCATTTCAGTCTACAGTTCGTGGGAGCTTACCAGTGTGACCCCAGCCTGGAGCATTCTTCGCCAAAGGACCAGGTTAAGACTTTGACTCTCACGCAGTCGAGCCTGCCGCTCTTCCAACTCTGGGTCGGAAGATTCCAACTGGGCGCCTTTCAGAGCACACTTCACATGCAGAACGTGCAGCTTGGTCCTTTAGGCTATGGTGGTATGGAGGGCTTTCGTCCCCCGCGACAAAGTTATCCGGGCGGCTCGCGTGCGGTCCATTTCTCCGGCCTCAGCCTGAGCTTTCACTTTGGCCGAGACGCCCGAACACGACATGCAGCTCAGGGATGGGGGCGTATCACGCGGTTTGTCGGCACGATTCTGAATTGAACGGCATTGCTTCTGTCTCGCTTTCATCAGGGGTGTACGATGAAGAGGAAATATAAGAAAGAATCTGACGAAGCGACGCAAGCCAGCGTCAAGAAAGAAATGGCGAAACCGAGCATGGCCAAATCCGTACGCGAAGCGGAAGTGAATTTAGCCGCTGCTCGAATCGCTCAGGGTAAGCTCTGAAAAACGAAGCTGCAGCCGAACTCGCATCCTACTGTGCAAGGTGCAAGGTGCCGAGGAGGCCCGGAGTCCGTTTGCTCCGTCATCTAATTCCGGAATGGCGCTAACTGCTCTTGCCAAAAAACTATTTCGAACGCTGGCCAGAGTCTTTCCGCAGTCCGGTATGGTATTGCAGGCGGTGGCGTTCAATATGTTCTTGGCGTTCTTTGCAGTCCTGCTGACTGCGCTGAACGTTATGAAGAGTTCCTTGGAAGGAAAAGGCGGTCAGGAGGTCGCCATGCGGATTTCGGCGATTCTTCCCCCAGGCAGCTGGCAACTCATATCCGCATACGTGTTACGCCAGAAAGTGAACGCCTGGTACCTGGCGCTTATCGGCTGGATTGGAACGCTGCTCGTGGGCACGCGGGTGATGAAGCTCATCATCAAAGGCATCGAGTTAATTTATGGGGGGTGACCACGGCGCACATTCCTTTCTCGGCCGCCAGATTCGTGGATTGCTTTTGTTTTCCTTGGCAAGTGTGGCATGACTTGTTGCCGTTGCGCTGAGTGTCTTTGGTCGGCCATCAGAGCAGTGGATTGCTGCCAAATTTGGTAACTTTTCCTTGGTTCGTAACTTTTTGGTCGTCACACTTCGAGTTCTGGCGATGATCCTGGCAATATTTGTCCTTGCCTTGATTTATCGCGTTGCGCGACCAGGTACAACGACCTGGAGCTCCGTTCTGCCCGGAGCAACCGCCGCAACAATTCTGTGTTGGGGCGTCAATTCGCTGTTTGGAATTTATGTTCGGAAGACCCAGTATGGGCCTGTCTACGGTGGCCTTGCCGCGGCGATCGGCCTTATGACGTGGATGCAGATCTCTGCAATGCTCGTCTTTGTTGGTGCCGCTTGGAACTCAGAAAGTGCTACTCGGGACGAGTGAGGTTACACCACCGCGGGAAAGACATCTGGTTGTTGAACGCTACCAGAGCTGACGTCAGACGGCAAGAACGAGCCGTCGAAACCCCGCGATTTCGCTGGGGCCTGCTCTGGTGGCAGATTCGTTGTGTCGAGGGCCGGAAAAGCTTATGATGCGCGAGTCAGTGGTCCAAATCGGAAATCCCGACTAAGAGGAAATGGTAAGCCGCAATGACTGGCCATTTCAATGTATGCGCGGTTCACAGATTCGTAATCTGATCCTCCTGGCGCTGTTGTTGGCGCTCATCCTGCTAGTCCTGACTAGCACCATTGCGAACTTCGTCATCGAATACAACTGGTGGAAAGAGGTCGCACAGGTTGGGACGTGGATCAGCATGCTGTGGTACAGCATTGCCCCGTCCGTGGCGGGCGCCCTGGTGGCTTTCATCGCGTTGTGGGTGGCTCATGCGCGGGGGCTGCACTTCGCCGGCGTCCGCCGAGGGGATTTCCGCCTGTACTCCCGGCTGGTTCTGATGGGGTTGGCCGTAGTGGCACTATTGTTCGCCTCGGCCTCGATTGACTACTGGACGATCATGCGCTTCTTCGGGTCGCGGGGGGGCACGCTGCCCCCCGCCACTTGGACGGACCCGGTTTTTTCGCGGGCCCTGCCGTTTTACCTGTTTGACCTTCCTTTCTATTCGGAACTACTCGGATTTGTGTTTGTGCTGGCGATTCTTTGTGCCCTAGTCTTCTGGGCCACGGCGCGGGGATGGCAGTTATGGCTGCGGGGCGGGTCACTGAGAACTTTTGATCTGGGGCCCCACGCGCTGCTGCTGCCGGGCGCCACCCGGACAAGCTTCGTCCGCGTAATCGCCGTAATTCTTTTGCTTGGTTTTGCTACCTGGGTTTTTCTGGGCAACTACGAGCTTCTGTTCAACTCCCACGCCTTCATGACCGGCGCAGATTACGTGGACGAAAAGGTTACCCTTCCCTTGCGCTGGCTCCTCATTATTGCGGTTTTAGCGGTGCTCCCGCTGGCTTGGACGTCGAGATACAAAAAGGCGATAGCCCTCTTAATCGCTGTTTTTATCCTGAAACTGGTCTTGCCAGGCATCGTTCGCGCCGTCTATGTGCGACCGAATGAGATCTCGATCGAGCGACCTTACATCGAGCGGCATATTCAGGCCACTACGGTTGCCTTCGGCCTGAATCGGAGTGCTACGGAACGTCCCTTCACTACTTCCGGGCAAGAGACGGTCGATGCTGTGCAGGACGCCACGCTGCTCGATAATATTCGTCTTTGGGACCTGCGCGCCTACAACGCAACTATCACCCAGATCCAGGCGCTGCGGCCGTATTATACCTTTCCCTCCACCGATGTTGATCGCTACTTCATCAACGGCCGTATCAAGCAGGTACTGCTCTCCCCACGCGACATCGACGTCAGCCAATTATCCGCCGAGGCGCGCCAGAGCTGGATCAATCCGGGGTTCATTTATACGCACGGCTTTGGCGTGGTCGTATCCGAGGTCAATAAGATTACCCCCGACGGCCTGCCGGTCCTGCTCATCGAAAACGCCCCGCCCGAAATCAAGTCTGCTGGGTTCCGGCTCACACGGTCAGAGATCTACTACGGCGAGAGCACTCAGGATCCAGTGTTTGTTCACACCGCCCGCGAGGAGTTCGATTATCCTTCCGGCGACCAGAACAGGTATTCGACATACCAGGGCACGGGAGGTTTTCCTGTTGGCTCTTTTCTGCTCAAAACTGCCGCTGCAATATCTCAGGGCGAGCCGAACATTATTTTCACGGGCTATCTTACCGGGCAGAGCCGCATGATGATTTACCGCAAGGTGCAGCGAAGATTGGCGCATCTGGCCGGCTTCTTGCACTGGGACCCTGACCCCTACCTGGTGATTACCGATGACGGCAGGTTAGTTTGGATGGTGGACGGCTACACGACTTCGCTCTCGCATCCTTACTCGGCGACGCTTCCTGTGACCGGGCTGGACGAAGGCGCCAACTACATTCGTAATGCGGTAAAGGCCACGGTGGATGCCTACACGGGGAAAATGTCTTTGTACGTATTCGATCCGGGCGACCCCATCATCCAGGTTTTCGAGAACGTGTTCCCGAAACTATTCCGGCCTGCTTCCGAAATGCCCCCCGACCTGCGCCGGCACGCCCGCTACCCCGAGGTTCTTTTTCGCACGCAGGCCGAGGCTTACCGTATTTTTCATATGCGGGATCCGCAGGTGTTCTACAACAAGGAAGACATATGGGAGGTCGCGCACAGCCTGATCGCCCAGTCCGGACAACCTGCGCCCATGGAGCCCACTTACGTAGTGGCCACTTTGCCTGGAGAGAAAGAACCTGAGTTCCTGCTGATCCTGCCTTTCACCCCGCGGGGCAAAGACAATTTAATCGGGTGGATGGCTGCCCGCTGTGACGGAGATCGATTGGGAAGCCTGATTTATTTTCAACTCTCGAAACAGCAACTGATGTACGGCCCCATGCAGATTGAGTCGCGCATCGATCAGGACCAGAACATTTCCAAGGATCTCAGCCTGTGGAACCAGCAGGGCTCGCACGTTCTGCGCGGAAGCATCATCGCTCTGCCGGTGAGTGGCGGCTTCCTCTACGTCGAGTCCATTTACATTCAGGCCACCGAGGCCCGTATGCCACAGCTCAAGAAGGTCGTACTGGCCATGGGCAACCGGCTGATTTATCGGGATACCTTCGGGGAGGCCTTGGCCGAGCTAACGGGCGGCCCCGCGTCGGCCGCGCCTGCTCTCGCCGCGGTTACATCAGCTCCTGCTCCGGCGGCCACTGGGCAAAGCTTACCCGCGCTCGCTGAACGCCTCCGCCGTCTTCGGGATCTGGCCGCACAACTGGCCCGGGAGCTGGAGACGCTAGAAAAAGAAGCGCGGAAGAAATAGATTTGAGTCTAGATCTCACGAGTTGTGCTTCCTTGGCGGTCCTCGGCCCGCTCGGACCCAGGGCTTTTTCGAGCCTTTGGCGAGTTGGTTATGTGGTGGTGCTCGCATCCGCCTGTTAGAAACCTCCAGCCTGAGGCGAGAGTCACAGTGTCGGCATGCTTCTTCAGTCAGCCGCAGCCAGGCGCTCACGGTGCGACACAAAAGGCGAAATCGATCTGGGGCGTTGGGTGCCGTTCCGTCCCCCGGGCACCATCCGCACGTCTACCTAGCAGATGGGTAGTTAATAGAGATGCCGGCTGTACTCTTTTTGCTGAGGCCCAGCTGCGAAGAGCACTTCGGCCTATGCAGTCGATTGGATCACCGACGCGATCGCACGTTTCTCACAGGTCCTTGTCAATGCAGATTTAGATCTCGAGGATTCTGAGCCGACGGGGAGGATAAATCCTGCGGTGCCACGAACCCTTGGAACCTTACCTCGCGGTAGTGACTCATTTTGGATTTTAGCTTCCCTGGACGCCACTCGCCGGAGCGGGAACCGCGGCACACTGATCGGGCGTTTCGTAAACCTTGTAGCCATTGGCCTCATCCGTTTTGGCTTTTGTCCAGCGGCGACCAGAGACCTCAGGCTGCAAGGCTCGGATGCATCCCCAGTTCAACACTCTTGCGTTACACACTCTTGGATCGGCCTCATCCAGCTCCATGTTGTGTCGAGGGTTGTATGCGGGATCATGTACGTGGATTATTAATAGAACCGTGGTAGAGATTTTCGCACCCAGTCTCTCATTCCCCAATTTCCTCGAAAGGAGCGCACAATGAAAGTCAGTATAAGATCTTCTCATTATAAGGAGGAGACATGAAAAAGAGCCGTTTGTTTTTTCTCGGGACCGTCCTAGTGCTCGTGGGTTCGGCGCAATCGCCCGGTCAGGGCAAATTGACGCCTGACCAGATCGAGAAAGTACATAGCCATTTGTTTCACAAAGGGCCAGTCGGACAAATTCCCGACATGCTGTCAAAGGGCACCGGAGACGTGCATATTCCCTGCGTCGTTGCAGTCGTACAGCAAATTTGGGGGACCCCTGAGCAGGAACTCAGCATGTTTGCATCCAACAGTGATCTGGTCGTGCTGGCCAAGGCTGATAGCGAAACGACACACACAACCACGGACAAGGACTTCCTTTACACGGACTGGAACTTCGTTGTGGAGGAAGTTTTGAAAGACAACCCGAAAGCGTCCGTTCAACCGGGGACAACGATCCTAGTTACACGCCCGGGAGGAAAACTGGTAATAAACAAGCGCATGGTATACGCCAACTGTGCTGACTTTCGGGAGTTTTATAGTGGGCAGGAATATCTGCTTTACCTTCGCTACGTCCCCGAGACGGGCGCGTACTCCATCGATGCGGGAAGCAGAGCATACTACGTTTCCGCGATGGGAATCCGACACCTCGATTCAGTCAACAGCTATCCAGAACCAGCAAACGACAAGGACACGTTACTGAAGACCGCCCGAGACGGCGTTGCGGCCTCCAAGTCTCAAGGGGGAGTGCAATGAAACGGATAACAAGGATTGGCGGCACACTAGCCGTCGTGATTCTTGTCGTTTCAGGCATTCTCCTGGAGCGCAACGTTAGGGCGCAGGGATGCCTCGCAGCGAAATACAGCAGTAATTTCCCGTGGCACCAAGGCGCGTTAGTCCAATATTCTTTCGAACCAAGTGGAGCGGGTAACTACAAATTTTACCTAACTCCCGATATGCAAACAGCGTTTGCGAATGGCGCCCAAGCAGTCGTGGCAAAGAAAAGGTGTCCATGACCATCAATCGCCAATGGATTGCGCGGGAGTGGTTGTACTTGCTGGCGGGACTCCTGTGGGCCTATGTTCTCTGCCCGATTCTCACCCGGCTGCTGACATTGCTCGTGTCCAACTTTGCCGTATCTTTGGCATGGCCTAGGTTTTTTGTGGAGCCTAGCGAGTTCATTACGTTCGGTCCCTACGTGATCTTCCAACTTGTGCGGATAACGATGTGGGCTATCCGCACTGTGCGGGGGGCAGAATAATGGACGAAACAAAAAGCGTAGAACTTTTCGTCTTTCGGATGGCCGTTAGGCCCTTTTGCCCTTCCCACACAGGGAGCGAACCATGTGGATCGTGAAAGTGGAGCGGCGGATGGGCCGCGATTCGCATCCTTACAACGCACAAACCGCCGAACATCCGGGTCAGCGCGCGAGGCATCGAAATCTCGTGGAAATGAGAAACATTGCTGAAAATTCGTATTTGGAGTGGCGGTCACTGGCACCCATCACCACGAGCGCAGATTTACAAGGTACCCTACTCGCTTACGGGAGCACAAAGGAATGTGACATGAAGAAACCGCCGGAACGCAGATGGCGTGAAGTCAAGAAAGAAGATACGAAGCGATTCCGCTGGAGATGAATGCTTGCGAATCGGACGCCCGGTTTGCGGCGGAGCCGACGACGGCCTTTTCCGTGGCGGATGAGGTTCAGAGGTGGATTGATGCGGCCAAGTCCTGGGGGAAACAACCTCGTCCGACTTGAAGTGTGAGGGGAGCACTCGGTGAACACACATACACCTAGTGTTTAAGGCGAATGGACTCAGGGCGTCCACCGGAGACCGAATCGAAAAGAGCATCTGTGCTCTTCGTCCGGTGTACCTTTGGGCTCCGCTTCTTGCTGACGGGACGAGGTCTGTTTTTGTGGGCGCGCTTTAGATGCTTATCAAATTTCTCCGCCCTGACCAGACCGCATCCGAACGGGCACGGGGTAAATCGTTTGCCCGCTGGCCCAAACGTCAGCTTCTTTGCTTTTTGGATTACCTCTTTCGAAAGTTTTCCGTCAACCATGTGAACTCCTCAGACGCAAATCTGCTGGAACATTCTAGCCGCCTAAGCCGGCCCCAAAGACACCGCTGCTTCTATATGCCATCCAGATGCGAGTAAGGGCCTGAATCCGGATTATGCGCCGTGTAGTCTCTCTAGCAAGTGTTTTCGGCAATGCAGCCACGAGAACATTATGCATCTGGACCAGAGGGTTTATCAGCAAGTCGGGGTAGCACATCGCCCATCGAAAGGGGAGTTGGGAACCTTTGACCGTCCAGCGCACGAACTTCGTCTTGTCCATGTGTGGGGGCCGAGAGCGACCATGATACGGATGTAGGGCGGGTGCTGAACGAAGGCTCGCAACGCGTCCTCGGGTTCTTCCACACAGAGATCGCTTGGAGAGCGGACGGGCAAGAAGGGAATAGCCAAGCAGGCCGTCTGCCTTCGCCAACTGCTTCATGACCTGCGCCGTGTAAACGACGAAGGGGAAGAGCCGCCAATAGCTTTTCAAAGGGAGATAGGAGAGCAACGCCACAGAGTCGGCGCCGGGTCCCGGAGAGCCGAATGTTCGCCACGGGCTTGCAGGCATGATTTTGGGATTCTACTGCATTCATGAAGATGCTGCCCAAGCGGCACCCTCATAGCGATGCTAGGTAATCACGTGAGACGTCACCTCTGGGTTGCTGCACAAACTGCTGCACAGACGCTTCCCTGAACCCCCTGAAATGCACCAAAACGGATGCATCACACCTATACTTCACAACAACATACGCAAGGTTG
>WNGO01000552.1_pt1 | contig 26004 bp, 27 predicted proteins | sample 5400511 | NCBI WGS metagenome assembly WNGO01 (sample SAMN13153380, study PRJNA577476) | soil metagenome | isolation source: 20 cm soil or saprolite under Garry oak tree replicate 2 | place: USA:California | collected 2016-06-15 | reverse complement strand
TGCAAAATAAAACAAGCATACGAGTTAGTCACCACGGTCACACCGGAACGACCCGGCATTCCCCGCGCAATGGTTTTACGGCTTACTTCGCGCTCTCCTCGGTGACCACGCTGTTTGACACCGTCGCCTGCGCTTCTTCGCACAGGCTTGACGCCAAGGATTGGGGCGTCGGAACCACACGACTTCGCCGTACGCAAGCAGACCGCGTTCGTCTCGCGCGCTGCCGCGTCCACCGCATCCCGCCCCGCGTTCGTGACGATCGCGAGCCGCCCCTCCATTGGGACGGGACAGCGGGGATATACGACTGATTTGGGTCGCCCGGCAAGCATTATTTCTGAAATTCAGAAATTAATTGAGGCCCCCGGGGCTGGGAAAAAAGCGTATCCGGGCGGGCCGATCGATCCCCCGGCGTGCAGGGCGGACCAGCCCATCGGGACAATGACCATGAGGTCAATAGTCCCGAGAACGGGATCCGTCGTAAGTTTGACGCGGGGAGCTCTCAGGCAACGGTGTGTGCGCAATGCGGCACTTGGCTCAACGCGCAAGCTGGCCAAGCCGGAACACGCCGACATGCATTGCTACCGTGCTCTATGCATAACGGAGAATAACCCATGAAGAATTTGAGAAAAGTTACTCTTGCCGCTTCCACCTTCGCGTTTGCGGCGCTGTTTTCGTTCGGCTGGTCAGGGCAGAGCGGCGTCTCGCTATCGATCGAGAAGGCCGAAGCACGGGTCGGTCGTCCGCTGACACCCATGAGTGTTGCTGGCGTCGCACGCCGACAACACCGGCGGGCCGCAGTCGGCACGGCGGCCGCTATCGGCACCGTGGCCGCTATCGGCGCCACCGCGCCTTACTACACGGGTGCGGGTTACTACGCGGGTAGTCCTTACTACAGTGGTGCTGTTCGGGAAGCCAGGGCGGCTTACTATGGTGGTTACCAACCCGCAGCGGTCACCTCTGATGGTGGCCGACCTCACTATGCAGTGACGGCCTACCACGAAGGCGGCCCGTGGTACGGCTATAGCGGGTGGGATGACTACGCGGCGCGCAACTCCATCAAATGCAAGCCCGGTGGCACGGTCAAGCTTGACGACGGACAGATGTACGTCTGCCAGTAAGCATACGAGAGACAAGACGGGGCGGCTCAAAAGCCGCCTCGCAAAGCGCCGTCACGATGCGGCGACCTTGGCAGGGGGCAACGGGAGTGACGAATGCCCCTGGCACGATATCTTTTATTCGTTGGCGGAGTATTGCTCGCGCTGCTGTTTATTTCGGATCCATTTCTTCCGAAATTGCCGGTTGCAGATCGGGCAAGTTCTCATTCGGCCATTATCCGTATTCATTCCGATCAGAAATGGCCGGAGCGCGTTGTTTTCGATACCAGCCTGCCTGCCCTCATTCCTGCGCAGATCGAGAACGCGGAGACCGACCTCCCCAGCCCGGCAAGGGTCGGTGACGTCGTCAAGGCGATGGAGCGGGAAGCATTTGCACAGCTGCAACCGTCCGATGCCAATCAGCTACAACGGTCCGATCCGAAAAAGCGAGAACCGAAGCTGCAACGTCAACGCAAAAGAATTGCAAAGAGACAAGCGGCGCCGGCTGCGCGCCTCGTGGCGAGGCAACCGCAGTTTGGTTGGTTTGGCAACAGCATGTGGTGAGCAGCATCTGGCGAGGACGCTAACCCGCGTTCCCGGAAAGCGTTGAACGGACTCTTAGCTTCTTGGTGCCGGCTCGCAGCATTAATGCGAACGCTCGTTCGTGGAGTTCCCTTCACCTGGTCATGGGTGCGGAATTCTTGGAAACCCCACTACCGCGGTAGCGTGCGCGGCATTACCGGCCTATAGTTGCTGGAGCCGCCGCCTGGGCGATGTCGCGGCAACAGTGCAAGGCATCCAGAAATTCTAGTGCCTGGCGAGTGGAGGGGACACTGGGCACTGCCACAAAAAAGACCGCCAATTCGGCCCGCCAGCCGCTCGCAAGCGGGGCAGGTGTCATCACGACCGTCGGGGTGGCGCTGGCCTATTTTGTCGCCGGGCGGCTGAGCCTTGCATTGCTGGAGCAGGCCGATGGTGTCGCCGTATTCTGGCCCGCCGCAGGGGTTGCATCGGGGATTTTGATCGCCCTTGGTCCTTCGGCTCGCTGGCCTGTCGTTGCCGGGGTGATGGCTGCAACAATCGCGGCCAATTTGCTGGGCGATCGCAACATCTGGAGCTCGGTGTTTTTTGCTGTCGCAAACGCCGGTGAGGTCCTCATTGTCGCCGGCCTGATCCACCGCTTTTGCGGCTCGCCATTCGAGTTGAACGAACTGCGCAGGGTGCTGGCACTATTCGCCGCGACCGTTGCAGGAACAAGCCTCTCCGGCATTGCGGGTACCGCAGGCTTTGCGCTGTTTCACCCCTCGACGGCCTCCGCGCCGCTGATCTGGTTTCACTGGTTCTCATCTGATGCGCTCGGGACCATTGCGGTAGCGCCGCTTGCGATCGGTCTGGCGTCGTTGACGCGCGACTTCCCGCCACGGCGCGAGATCGCGGAAGGCGCTTTAGCGCTTGCTGTGGTGTCCGTCGTTTGCGCGTTGCTTGTGTTCCTGCCCAACGAGCCGTGGACCGCGGAGATGGCGATCGGCGCGCTCTGCCCATTGCTGCTCTGGATGGCATCTCGCCTTCGTCCAGCCTTCACCGCAGTCGCAACGTTCCTCTGCGCGATCACCATTGTCTGGACCACGATCTTCGCAATCGGCATTTTCGGGGACGTGCGGCTGTCGATCGAACAGCGTGTGATTGGGGCCCAGGCTACTATTCTGGCGACCTCACTGGGCGCTCTGGTTGTTGCGGCCCTGTTCAGCGAGCGGAGGCTCCACGAAAGCGTCATTCTGGAGAGGGAGGCCCGATTGCAGCAGGCGCTTCGGGCCGGCAGCGTCATAGCCTTCGATTGGGATGTGCCTGCCGACGAAGTACGATACAGCCAAAATGCGACTGAAATCCTCGGTCTCCGCTCGCAACATGTTCTCAAAGGGGCTGAATGGCTGAAACATATTCATCCGGAAGATCAGGCGCGCGTGTCGGCCTGCCTCGACGGTGCTCGTCCCGGGCAGCCCTCGCATTCGATCGCATTCCGCTACAGGCGGCCCGATGGTGGTGAAGTCTGGCTGGAACAGATCGCGGTCGTCCAGTTCGATTCGGCTGGAAAGCCTGCATATATCAATGGGCTGACAGCGGACATTACCGAGCGTAAGCGATTTGAGGAGGAGCTTTCGCGGGCATGGAAATCGGCTGAGTTGGCCGATCGCGCAAAATCGAGCTTTCTTGCCGCCGCAAGTCATGATTTGCGTCAGCCATTGCAAACCCTGAGATTCCTCCAGGCAGCGCTTGAGCCGCACCATCCAAACGGTGAGGCACGCAATGTTGTTGCTGGAATCGGGCGATCACTCGACACCATGACCAGCATCCTCTCGAGCCTGCTCGACGTGAACAGGCTGGAATCCGGCAGCCTGCATCCATCCGTGAGCGAGTTTTCGCTGAGCGAACTCTTCGAGTCGCTCGCTGCGGACTTTGTCGCGCCTGTGCAGGAAAAAGGGCTGCGGCTCCGCTTCCTCAGTTCCAAGCTCATCGTGCGCAGCGACAAGCGCATGCTGCAGGAGATGATCCGTAACCTGTTGTCGAATGCGGTGCGGTACACTGACCGGGGTAAAATCCTGCTGGGGTGTCGACGAGCCGGCGACAACGTTCGCATTGAAGTGTGGGACAGTGGCGTCGGTATCACCGAAGACCAGTTGCCGCACATATTTCAAGAGCACTATCAGGGAACCGATGGCGCCGAGCGGGGCGGCTTTGGGTTGGGGCTTGCGATCGTGAGGCGGCTGGGAGAAATCCTGGGTCACAGGGTCGAAGTGCGCTCCATTCCTGGCGAGGGTACGCGCTTTTTCATTGAGGTTCCGCTTGGTCGATCCAGTGCGAACGTGCCGGAAACAGCGCCGCCGGTGCATCCTCGCGATGATGCCTTCCCGGTCAGCATTCTGGCGATCGAGGACGAGACGTCCGTGCGCTCGGCGCTCAGGAGATTATTCAAGGCGCGGGGCCTGGAGGCGACCATTGTTGCAACGGCGAACGATGCCTTGACGCTGGTCAGAGAGCAGGGCCTGTGCCCGGATCTGGTGCTCTGTGACTTCAACCTTCGTGGCTCACCGGATGGTATCGAGACCATCAAGCACCTGCGTGCTGCCCTTGGCCGGAACGTGCCAGCCGTTGTGATGACCGGCGACACCAGATCGAAAACGGTGGACTCGATTGCCGCCGAAGGTGTCTATGTCCTGATCAAGCCCTTCCTGGCCGAAGAACTTCTGGAAGCTTTGAGGGGCCAGGCGCCGCCGGCAACCAAGGTGAAGGCCTCAGCCGATTCAGGCAATCACGCCCTGGGTGCATGAGTGGGGCGCAATGCTGATGTTCGAGCCTTCATTGGGCTTGGCGGAGTGCCCGGGCAAAATTGCAGACGTGGGCGTATTCGCGGCAATCAGTTTAGGAGCGCCGCTGATTCCGCGATTTTGAGGGCAACCTGCGGGGACCCCGCGACCATCCTGAGCCGCTGCACGGCTTGGCTGGTCGCCTCATTGTTAGCGGCAAACGTACCTTCCGTTCACCAACACGCGCACGCATGCTGCGCCACCCACTACCGCTCCACCCACCACCGCTCTTCGGGTCGTTCGTCGTGCAACGCCGGCGACACTTACAGGAGTTAGCGGTCGACCCACCCTCGCTTGCGCGGCGTCAACAGAGAATGACAAGCCGTCGCTCTTTGACCATTCAACGGAACCGGCGACCCCGGACGCAACAACGGCAGCAACCAACAACGCTCGTTTCACGCTCATGTTCTTCATGGCAGTCTCCTCTTGGTTGAACCAGCTGCGTCCCTGATCATTGCTCGCTTCTTGATTGGCAGTCCTTCCGGAATGATCCGTTCACCGTTCTGCTCGAGCTTGGAGTAGCTCGACCAGATTTCGCTAGCTTCCAGATGCGCTATTGATCCAGATCAAGGGCGTAGTGCCCTGCCACGAAGCTGGCTGTATTATGAGACGGGAGGTCGATAACATCGCCGAGTGAGACACGAAACGCTAATTCGCGCGGAAGGTGACCCCACCTCTTGGCTGATCCGACTGAGCGAACCAGCAAGCAGGGATGGTTAGACTCGCAAGGGAGACAGCGCGGGGAGTTGACTTTAGCGCCAATTCTTCTGCATTGCGCTCATTACCGTATCCGATTTGTGCGTCTTGCAATAATTGCCAACGACCGTTCGGTTTCGTTTGACATAGCGGAAATCCAGGGTGCTGATGTTTTTCGAGGCGCTGAAGTAACCGCTCATCCACGAGCCGATCAGGGCCTGCCGGTCGGGATCCGAATCCAGAAGCTGCTTGCAGGTGATTAGCGAAAGATCGATCGCCACCTGAGCCTTCGCCGGTGCAATGGATGTAAACGTCAGCGCCCAGGCAATCGCAATAACAACATTACGTTTCATGATTGAATCTCCCTATCTCGCTTGCGATCGCTACCGCGCCGTGGCGCGCTGAAGGCCCGCCATGACGGTCTCCGCCGGATTTGAAGCGCACCAGGATTTCACATTCTGGACGTTGCGCGCATAGGCGTTCAGGTCGACAAAGACATAGCCCGACTTTTGATTGAACCAGCCGCTCATCCACGCAGAAAAATCCGCAGACTCCGCTGGAGACATCGCAAGATATTGGGCGCAGGTGATGCGCGACATGTCGATCGTCAATTGCGCATGAGCAGCGGAGGACAACGCTGCTCCCGCAAGCGCCAGGAAAAATACCGATTTCTTCATAGAAAGGCTCCGTTTTCCAGTTATTCGGGAACAGAGCCGTGGAAAATGAGGAGTTCCATTGAGATAGATCAAGGCAAATAGCCCGATCTGATTGGCGGCAGGAGTCGGTCCTAAGGCGACCACCACCGTTCCCATCGCGATGGCTGATTGCCGCGATAACCCTGCGGCCGAGGATACCGGCACCTTCGGGGTCATCGCGCCACCGGCCTACGTTTCAAGCATTCACGCAGCAGCCGGTCCATCACCAGTTGGGTCTCGTCCTCGAGCCGGGAGGGTGCCAAGGCTGCAATCAAGTCGAGCGGGCATTTGTGCTCCGGAACAACTTCGCGCAAAATTCCGGTCTCGCTCGATGGCTTGTGCCCGCCGCCATGATGCCAGGTGTCATATGACATGTTTCGCCCCAAGTCGAAGTTATCGCGACCAATGTCGGAGATCGCGGAACGGGCAGCGCCCGCTTGCTTCCCCAGGGCGCGCCAGCCTGAAACAACAGGAATCATCTCCTGGATCGTTTCGCCCAAGTTATGATCCAGCCTGTGCAGGTTCTCAATTGCATCAAAGGACATTGTCCTTAAGGACATTGTCCCAAGGACAGCCGCCGCGCTACGTCCGTGGTGGCAGCAGGTAGAGGGTCATGCCGAAGATAACGTAGACGGTAACGATCAAGGCTCCGAGCTCCTGATCAGGCAAGCTGCAACACCAGATGTACGACTTGAGGGTCCCGTTTTGAGCCGGGTCGGAAGCCGAACTTCCTGAACACTTTCAACATTGCGGTGTTCTCGGGCAACACCTCCGCGATCAGTTCCTTGAGGCCTGCGTCACGCGCCAAAATCGCCAGATGATGCATGAGGATCGTCCCGATCCCCTGGCCTTGATAGGCATCGACCACGACGAAAGCGATCTCGGCCTGGCCTGGCCGGACAACGATATAGCGTCCGCCGCCGGCGATGGCGGCGCGTCCGTGTTCGTCGATTTGAGCGACGAGCGCGACGTGGCTTTCGAAATCGATGTTGAGGAAGAAGGCCATCTCCTGCTCGGAAAACCCTTTTTTTGGCGCAAAAAAACGCCGCTGAATCGATTGCGTGCTGGTTCGCCCGATCGCTGCGAGCATTTCGTCCCTGTCGTCGGGTCGCAGGGCGCGGATTTCGATCGCGCGACCGTCGCGAAGGTGCTCGACGACTGAATATTCGGCGGCCTCGGACATGGAAATGGTTCCCGGTCTCTCAAACCGGCAAATGCTGGGCCGGCACTATTCCTTCGCGAGAGGAAAAGATCCTTCCGTGTTGGTGCTTGATCTGGATCAAGCGCAGGCAGGGCCGCCCGGTAAAGAGAAATTATGATGTGCGGCATCGGTCCCCGTGCGGGATGCCGCGTGTGCCAATTTGGCGCGAGGGAAATTGAAACGATGGCCTTGAGGGCACTTCGGCAAACCAGATCCTCTGACGAGATCATGCAGCTGGCGGTCCGCCTGGGTCTACTGGCCTTTCTGCTCTATTGGTCGTTCGTCCTTGTTCGTCCCTTCATTCCCATACTGGCCTGGAGCATGGTTCTGGCCGTGGCCCTGTATCAACCGTACGAATGGCTGTCCGCACGTCTCGGCGGTCGGCCGAAGTTAGCGGCCGTGATCGTCACGGTCACTTGTCTCTTGATCATCATCGGACCCGCGACGTGGCTCGGACTGGGCATGATCGATGGCTTGCAAAGTTTTGCGGGTCAGCTCGGTGCGGGCACCTTGACCATTCCGTCGCCGCCGGAGGGCGTCAAGGATTGGCCGCTGCTCGGCCCCCAGATCTACGGTCTCTGGAACCAGGCCTTGACAAATCTCGGGGCTGTGTTGCGCCAGGTAGCGCCGCACCTGAAGCCATTGGCCGGCCCGGTGCTCGCCTTTGCAGGCAGCGCGGGCGTGGGAACACTGAAGTTCATCCTGTCGGTGGCGCTGTCCGGTTTCCTGTTCATCTATGGCCCACGCCTGATCGAGGCAATAAGACGAATTCAGGCGCGTGTCGTGACGCAGCGAAGCGAGGATTTTGTCGCGCTGGCCGGATCGACGATACGAATGGTCTCCCAGGGAGTTATCGGCGTTGCCGTTCTGCAATCGCTGCTCGCCGGAATCGGATTGAAGCTTGCGGGCGTGCCTCACGCGGGCGTGCTGGCCTTTGTCGTGCTGGTGCTTGCGATCCTGCAGATCGGGTCGGCGATCGTCCTGCTTCCAGTCATCGTATGGATTTGGGCGACCAAGGATTTTGCGGTGGCTCTCCCGCTGACGATCTACCTGGCGATTGTGGGGCTCGCCGATAACATCCTGAAGCCAATCCTGATGGGACGCGGGTTGAGCACACCCATGCTGGTCATCTTTATCGGTGTTTTAGGCGGGATGATCGCGCACGGCATCGTTGGTCTGTTCGTCGGGCCCATCATACTGGCTGTGGCCTGGGAATTGATGATGGCATGGATCCGCGAAGAGAGGGCCGAGGCAGTTCCGCCTGATGCGGAGACCAACAAGGAAAGATTGGCAGCGGAGAACTAGCATTCGTCGCTGACGGTTCTTGGCTACCCTGCCGCTTTGCCGAAGAATGTGACGGCGCGCCTCACGAGAATGCCCGGTGCCCTTGACCTATATCAAGGCTTGCCTTCGTTGCAGGTCAATCCTGATCGCGGGCTGCCAGCAGTGAGAGATTTGAACATGCATATCGACCAAACGACAATTTCGGGCGACGCGCTGCCCAGCCTTTTTGCATCCGCCTTCGAATATCTGGTGGATACTGGTCAACGCAGCGTGCTGTTTCTCGATGTCATGCGTCAGCGGGGGGTTCAATACCGCGAACATCTGGCCGAAACCGCGCCTCACGTCCTCAACTATGCCGTCGATTTAATCATCGATGGCAGAAAGTTGCAGCGGCCGGTCAACTATGGGCTGGTGCGCGTTGCTCCACCGAGCGGAGTGGAGATTGATACCAGGCGCCGTCCGTTCGTGGTGGTCGATCCTCGCGCGGGCCACGGGCCGGGCATCGGCGGATTCAAGGCGGACAGCGAGATCGGCGTGGCGATGAAAGCAGGTCACCCCTGTTACTTCATCGGCTTCCTGCCCGAGCCGATGCCCGGCCAGACGATCGAGGACATCGCGCGAGCCGAGGCGATCTTCGTCGAGAAAGTCATTGCCCTTCACCCCGACGCCGACGGCAAGCCGTGCGTCATAGGCAATTGCCAGGCTGGCTGGGCGGTGATGATCCTGGCCTCGTTGCGGCCGGAATTGTTTGGCCCGCTGATCATCGCCGGCGCCCCGTTGTCCTACTGGGCCGGCGTCCGCGGCAAGAATCCGATGCGCTATTCGGGCGGACTATTGGGAGGAAGCTGGTTGACGGAGGCGACCAGCGATCTCGGTGGCGGCAAGTTCGATGGCGCGTGGCTGGTCCAGAATTTCGAGAACATGAATCCATCGAACACGCTCTGGACCAAGCAGTACAATGTCTATTCGAAGGTGGATACCGAAGCGGACCGGTATCTGGAATTCGAGCGCTGGTGGGGTGGACATGTCAACCTGAACGCCGAGGAGATCCAGTTCATCGTCGATGAGCTGTTCGTCGGCAACAATCTCGCCGCAGGGCGCATCAAGACATCCGATGGCAAGGTCGTCGACCTCCGGAACATCTCTTCCCCGATCGTGGTGTTCTGTTCAAAGGGCGACAACATCACGCCGCCGCAGCAGGCGCTCGGCTGGATTCTCGATCTTTACGGCGACGTCGACGAGATCCGGGCCTACGGGCAAACCATCGTCTACACCGTTCATGAGACGGTCGGGCACCTCGGAATATTCGTTTCCGGCGGCGTCGCCAAGAAAGAGCACAGCGAATTCTCGAGCAACATCGACCTGATCGATGTGCTTCCGCCGGGCCTTTACGAGGCAACCTTCGAAGCCAAATCCGCGGAGACCGCCCATCCGGAACTGGCGGGCGGGAGTTGGATCATGCGTTGCGAGCAGCGGACCCTCGAGGATATCAGGGCCATGGGCGGCAATACGGCCGAGGATGAGCGGCGATTTGCGACCGCCGCCCGGGTGTCCGAGATCAACCTGACCAACTACCGCAATTTCGTGCAGCCATGGCTCCGCGCGGCAGTTACTCCGCAAGTTGCGGAGTGGATCCGAACCTGGCATCCACTCCGCGTGTCGTATGAGGCCTTCGGCAGCGACAGCGCGGCCATGAAGAGCGTGGCCGAGGCGGCTGACAACATTCGCGAGCACCGCAAGCCGGCGGCAGAGGACAATCCATTCCTTGCCTTCCAGGAGACCATTTCGAAGAACATCGTCAACGTTCTCGACAAGTGGCGCGACACGCAGGAAGCTCTCAGCGAGACGCTCTTTCTCAGCATCTATGGATCGCCCGCGCTACAGGCCGCGGTCGGAATCAAGCCGGATGCGGAAGTGTCGCCCAGGCCGGAGATGTCTGCTGAGCACAGCAAGCGTCTGGAGGCGCGCATCGCGCAACTCAAGTCGCAAATCGGCACTGGCGGCCTCAGGGAATGCGTCATTCGCGGCCTGCTCTACGTCGGCATGGTCCGGGGAATGGTCGATGAGCGGAGCCTGGAGGCATTGCGGCGGGCTCGCGCGGGCGCTGCCGGCTCGCGCCTCACGCTGGCGCAGTTCAAGACGATCGTGCGGGAACAATTCTTCATGCTGCTGCTGGAACCGGAGGCGAGCCTTGCTGCGATCCCCAAGCTGTTGCCGTCCAGCGAAGACGAACGTCGTGACGGTCTGGCTGTCATCCGCGACGTGCTTTCCGCGAGTGCGGAAATATCCGGCGAAACCGCCAGGCGGCTTGATCAAGTGACGCAGCTGTTCGGTCTGACCGCCGAACCGCGGGCGAAGGCGTCCTAGTCCCCTTTTTAGATGGGAGTTGAACGATGAGCGTTGCACCTGTGGAAGCGGGCGAAGCCAAACCTGGCGCCAAATACGATCGTCTCATCGCGGCCGCGAAAGCGATCCCGGCGGCGGCGACCATCGTCGTGCATCCCTGCGACGAAAGCTCGCTGCGCGGCGTGGCTGACGCTGCCGAAGCCGGCATCATCAAGCCGACACTTGTCGGGCCATCGGCGAAGGTCAAGGAAGCAGCGTCAAAGCACGGCATCGATATCGGTGGTTTCGAGCTGATCGATGCCCCTCATAGCGAGGCCGCCGCGGCAAAGGCCGTCGAGCTCATTCACGCGGGCAAGGGCGAGATGCTGATGAAAGGCAGCCTGCATACTGACGAGCTGATGCGAGCCGTCACCGCAAAGGCCGCCGGGCTTCGTACGGAGCGGCGGATCAGCCACGTGTTCGTGATGGATGTCCCGGCCTACAGCGAGACCATCTTCGTCACCGACGCCGCGATCAACATTTTTCCGGACCTCGATGTCAAGCGCGACATCGTACAAAACGCGATCGATCTTTATACGCAGGCCGGATTTGGCACCTCCCCCCGGGTCGCCATCCTGTCGGCGGTCGAGACTGTAACATCCAAGATCCCGTCGACCATCGAGGCCGCGGCGCTCTGCAAGATGGCGGACCGCGGACAGATCGCGGGCGGCCTGCTCGATGGTCCGCTCGCGTTTGACAACGCGATCGATCGGGAAGCAGCGCGGATCAAGGGAATAAAATCGGAGGTCGCGGGCCGGGCCCAGATCCTGGTGGTGCCGGATCTCGAATCGGGCAACATGCTGGCCAAGAATCTGGCGTACTTCGCCAAAGCTGACAGCGCCGGCATCGTGCTGGGTGCCCGGGTTCCGATCGTACTGACCTCGCGGGCCGACTCACCGAGGGCCCGCATGGCATCCTGCGCGGTTGCAACGCTCTATGCCGACGCCCGACGGCGCCGCGCCCAGATAGCCGCCGCGTGACCGCCATGGATACGATCCTCGTCGTCAACGCCGGCTCCTCAAGCGTGAAATTCCAGGTGTTCGCCCTGGACGGCGACGGCCGGCCGCGGCGGGAGATCAAGGGTCAGATGGATGGGATCGGCAGCCGTCCGCGGCTGCGCGCCACCGGTGCGACGGGCGAAATATTGGCAGACCGCGCCTATCCGATCGAGGGTGTTTCAGACGTTTCAGCCGCGCTGATGCTGGCGGGTGCCTGGCTGCGGGATGAACTGCAATTGAGCCCGCTTGCCGTCGGTCATCGGGTCGTGCACGGCGGTCCTGACTATGACCGGCCAGTATTGATCGACCATGGCGTGATTGCGCGTCTGGAGCGTCTGACGGCGCTTGCGCCGCTGCATCAGCCCCACAACCTGGCGCCAATCCGCTCCCTGCTTGCCAATTTCCCCGCCCTGCCTCAGGTCGCCTGTTTCGATACAGCCTTTCACCGCGACCATGAGGCGGTCGCGGATCACTACGCCATACCCCGCCAACTGCACGATGAGGGAATCCGCCGTTACGGCTTTCACGGCCTTTCCTATGAATACGTTGCGAAGACCCTGCCGCAGGTCGCGCCCCATATTGCGAAGGCACGTGTCATCGTCGCGCATCTGGGGAGCGGCGCCTCGATGTGCGCCATTCACGGGGGGCGCAGCGTCGAAAGTACCATGGGCTTCACCGCCCTCGATGGACTTCCCATGGGAACGCGCACCGGGCAGATCGATCCCGGCGTCATTTTGTATCTCATGACTGCAAAGGGCATGTCGCCGGCCGAGGTGCAGGATTTTCTGTATCGCGATTGCGGGCTAAAGGGACTTTCCGGTATCAGCAACGACATGCGGGAGCTTCAGAACAGTAGCGATCCGCGCGCGGCTTTTGCCGTCGACTATTTTGTCTACAGAGTTGCGCTCCATGCCGGGATGCTGACCGCGGCCCTGCAAGGCCTTGATGCCTTCGTCTTTACCGCAGGCGTCGGCGAAAATTCCGTCAGCATTCGGGCCAGGATAGCGGAGCGTCTGGAATGGCTCGGGGTATCCCTTGATCCCGCAGACAACGCCCGGCACGCTCAGCGGATATCGCGAACGGACAGTCGCATTCCCGTCTACATCGTGCCGACCGATGAAGAGTTGATGATTGCACAGCACACACTGTCGCTGCTGTGGAATCGGCATTCGTCGTCCAGCCCAAACCGCGAGAGAGCGTCATGACAATTCCCGTGTTTCCGGAGACCAAGGTTGCGCTGAAAGGACGAAAGGGGCTCATCGTCGGAATCGCCAACGATCAGTCGATCGCGTGGGGATGCGCCAAGGCGTTTCGAGCTTTGGGCGCGGAGCTCGCGGTCACCTATCTGAACGAGCGTGCAATGAAGCATGTCGAGCCGTTAGCGAAGGCGCTTGAGGCGCCGATCTTCATGCCGCTGGATGTCAATACCGAAGGGCAAACCGAACAGGTGTTCGCGCGTATCGAGAAAGAGTGGGGCAAGCTCGATTTTCTGCTGCACTCGATCGCGTTCTCGCCAAAGGAGGCGCTGCACGGGCGCGTGGTCGATGTTCAGCGGGACGGCTTCCTCAAGACCATGGACGTTTCCTGCTGGTCGTTCATGCGAATGGCGCATCTGGCGGAGCCGCTGATGAAGAACGGCGGTACCCTCTTCACCATGACGTATTACGGCAGCCAGATGGTGGTGCAGAACTACAACGTCATGGGGGTCGCGAAGGCTGCGCTGGAAGCCGCCGTCCGCTACATCGCGGCCGAGCTCGGTCCCAAAGGCATCCGCGTGCACGCGATTTCGCCGGGGCCGCTGGCAACGCGCGCGGCTTCGGGTATCCCCGAATTTGACGAGTTGATGGACAAGGCGCAGACCAAGGCTCCGGCACGGAGCCTAGTGAGCATCGACGACGTCGGTGCGGCGACGGCCTTTCTGGCGCTGGACGGTGCAAAGCTGATAACCGGCAGCGTCATGTATATCGATGGCGGATATCACATCATCGACTAGGGCCTGCATTCCTAGCTGTAACCGAATTCCTACGCCAACATTCCCCGCCTGGCGGAATAGGGTCCAGGGCCGAAGGCATCCGTATGATGCGTCAATATCTCCTGGGTGCTGCCGCCAGTGTCTGCAACATTGCGATCCATGCTTTGGTGATGGTGATCGTAATTAGGGTGACGCGCATCGCCGATGAGTTGGCAACGGCACATCAATCACTTCGATTGATCGCCGTCATGATTGCCGCCGTGACGGTTTTGATGATCGCGCACCTCGCGGAGGTACTCGTTTGGTCATCGATTTACGCGATCGTAGGCGCCGCACCAGCAGGCACCGATCTCATTTATTTCGCGTTTGTGAACTACACAACACTCGGCTACGGCGACGTGACCCCGGTCGAGCGCTGGCATCTGCTCGGGCCGATGACGGCGATGAACGGCGTGCTGTTGTTTGGGTGGTCGACTGCCGTGATTTTTGAGGTGTTGCGGATGACGCTGTTGGCGAGCGGCGACAAAGGGCAAATACAAGAGAAACGCTGGTGGCCCAAGTAGTGCTGGCGGCCAATCGGCTCTTATGTCGGTTGATCCAAACAATATGCCGTCGCATGAGCAAACGCGACGGGCATATTGCGTAGTCGCGTTCATGGATAGCCATCGGCAATCATTGGCGGCGCCTGGGTCCACTCGATGCTTGCCGGATGGGGCTATCGACCGACGCATGCCTTTGACGACGGCCAGGTTCTAACGCAGGTCAGGTCCGAGCGCGAGGCAAGTGGACTGGGCTTGGCTGCTGTTCCGTCACAATGAGCACTTCCTTTCATAATGAGCACTTCCTTTCGGGCAGCCTGAACCGATAGAATGCCTTAATGCTCAGAACGGAATTGGCGCAAGTTCAGGAAACGGCTCCGGTGCCGGAGGCCGCGGCCAAGCCTGTTCAAAAACAGGAGCAAGAGTTCCCGTTAGTGATCGCGACGATGCCAGCAACCGAGCGGCAACGGACGATCGCGATCGGTATCGTCATCCTCTTGACCGTTGCGGCGGCTGTTATCGCACCGTTCGCGAGCATACAGGTGGCCCGAGTCGATGCCTTCATTCCGGTTTTGCAGACCGTCGTGAGCGTTACCGATCTTATCACGGCGGTCCTTCTTTTTGCTCAATTTTCAATCCAGCCTCAGCTGGCCATTCTCGCGCTCGCGAGCGGTTACATATTCAGCGGCTCGTTTGCGTTCTTGCAGACGCTGGCTTTTCCAGGGGCATACGCCCCGGCTGGTCTGATCGGAGACGGACCTAACACTCCAGCTTGGATATACGTGCTTTGGCACACTACGTTTCCTGCAGCGATCCTGGCCTATGCGCTCTCCAAAGACTCGATTGGAATCGGCAAGCCGCCGGGCAGATCGACAATGGCCAGTATTATAATCACTGTTGCCTGCGTCCTTGCGGTGATAGCTGGACTGACTTGGATCGTGACGGCGAACACGGAATATCTCCCGAGCCTTTTCCCCACCGACGTCAGGTTTCAGACGCGGCTTGGCAATCAGATCAACCTTGCCCTTTGGCTGTGGGGTGCTACCGCGCTAATCGTGCTACTATTTCGCAGACGCACAATCCTCGATTTATGGTTGATGGTGACTTTACTCGCCTACATGCCAAGCTTCTTGGTGGCGATCATCGGCAGCTCGATACGATTTACCATCGGCTGGTACGCGGCTCGTGGCTTCATTCTGGTCGGAAGTTGCATGTTGCTAACGGTGTTGCTCGTCGAAACAACACTTCTCTATTCACGCCTTGCCAGCGCCATCACTTTGCAACGACGCGAACGCACCAACCGGCTCTTGAGCGTGGACGCTGTCACGGCCGCTATCGCCCATGAGCTGAGGACGCCTTTGGGAGCTATCGCACTGAATGCCAATACAGCCCTCAGTCAGCTTCGTTCGAACCCTCCCGAACTGAAAGAAATGGACGACATCCTTAATGACATAGAGGCCGAAAGCCATCGGGCGGGTGCAATCATTTCGAGCATTCGCCAACTGTCGAAGACGACGCCCGATCGAACGGCGCCGACACGCGTTGAGGATGTTGCTCGACTGGTACTAAGATTGCTGCAACACGATCTTCAGATCAACGAAGTATCGGTCGCTACGGAGTTTCAAGACAACCTTCCCGAGGTGCACCTGGATAGCACGCAACTCCAGCAAGTGCTCTTGAACCTCGTCAAAAACGCCATCGACGCGATGAGCTCGGTGGCTCCTGACGCACGACGCGTACGGCTCACAACGAGCTTTGACGGTCACTCGACCGTATTGCTCTCGGTCCAGGACTCCGGACCCGGAATTCCTGTCGAGGATCGAGAGCGCATGTTCGATCCGTTCTTTACGACGAAATCCGGCGGTATGGGAATGGGGCTCGCTATCTGTTTTACCGTGGTCGAAAACCACGGGGGCAAATTGCGGCTCGTCAAGTCGGACTCCGAAGGCTCGATTTTTGAGCTGGCAATACCGGTCGGCGGGCAGCGCTCGGCTGAGTAGGCCCATGCGGAGGCAGAAGCATTTCGAGACGTTGGACCGACAACCAGTTCGGGTGGTTTCGAAAATATTCGGTGAGATCAATTGGGCATTCCTGGTCGGCCAGACCGGTGAAATTTCCTAGCATACTCTCGCGCTGTAGCTGTATATGAGCCAAGAACCTCAGCGTCAGTCGAAATGCGGAAACTGTTTGATTGGAACAATCTCCAAGTCAAAGACCTCCTGTCTCTGTGCGCTGCCGTCTACAATTGCCTGGGCTTGCTCGATAGTAGGTGCGCTGAGAACCGCGAACAAGCCCGGTTCGACCCCTACCTTGTAGAAGACGGAGGACAGGATGCCGTTTCGGATCAAATCCCAAGTGGCCGGATCGAGGGTCTTTGTAAGGTGAGCGATGAGTTGTGCTCTCGTAACCCCGACCTTGGGACGGCTATTTATCATGAAGATCATCCTGTCCTCCGGATCGAACGCTGGATACATGACAGGCTTCTAACGTCAGGCTTATGACAATCACTTGAACTTCGCCCACGGCTCTGAAATTCATGGAGTCAGGCCCCATCGTGACGGCTGGAAGAACACGCCTGCCTCAGCGATAGTGGAGTGCGATCAGCTCGGCGACGCAAGCGGGGCGCTGGCCGCCTTCGATTTCGATCACAACGTGATAGTTGACCCTCAATCCATCCGGCGGCACGTCCTCCACTTCCGCGATGCTGATGCGGCCCCTGATCCGTGATCCCGCCGGGACCGGGGAGAGATAGCGGATCCGGTCCGCGCCGTAGTTCAATGTGTTTCGCAGGCCCCTGAGCCCCATCACGGAGCGAATGAACATCGGCGCGAGGCTGAGTGACAAAAGTCCGTGAGCGATGGTCTTGCCACCCGGCAGCTCTTTTTTTGCCCGGTCATGGTCGACATGAATCCATTGCTCATCGCAGGTCGCCTCCGCAAAGCGGTTGATACGATCCTGGGTGATTTCAACCCATTCGCTGGCCCCGATCTCGGTGCCAATCGCAGACTTGAATTCACTGAAGTCGCTGAAGATGCGCATGTCGGCTTCCCTCGAACGTGCACGGTGTCTGGTCAGATCTTCATTTCCGGAACGCTCGCCGGAATGAGCAGATCAGCCTCCGTCACCGCCATAACTTCAGCGACGGTAACGCCGGGGGCGGTCTCCAGCAGCGTCATCTTTCCGCCGGAAAAGCCGATCACGGCCATATCCGTGACGACGAGATCGACCGGCCTGGAAGAGGTTAGCGGCAGGCCGCATTTCTGGACGATTTTGGATTTGCCTTTCGCGGCGTGCTGCATGGCGACGATGACGCGCTTGGCACCGCTCACCAGATCCATCGCGCCACCCATCCCCGGCACCATCTTGCCGGGGATCATCCAGTTCGCCAGGTGCCCTTCAGCGTCGACCTGAAGGCCGCCCAGAACAGTCACGTTCACATGCCCGCCGCGGATCAAGCCGAACGACATCGCGCTGTCGAAGGTGGATGCACCTGGCAGGGCGCTGATTGGCCGGCCGCCGGCGTCCGTGAGCAAGGGGTGGGCCAAGCCTTGCTCTGGAATTGGTCCCGTGCCGATCAATCCATTTTCCGATTGGAAGAAAACCTTGAGGTCGGGCGGAACGTAGTTTGCGACCAATGTCGGAATCCCAATACCGAGATTGACCAGGTCGCCTGAGCGAAGCTCGAGCGCCACGCGTCGCGCAATGATCGATTGAGCATCCATGGTTCACCCGTTGGCGATGAGATAATCGACGAGCGGCGCAGGCGTTACGACATGGTCGGGCGCGATGACGCCGACGGGAACGATGTGCTCCGCGGTGACGATGACGGTATCGGCTGCCATCGCCATGATGGGATTGAAGTTGCGCGCGGTGAGCGCGTAGGTCAGGTTGCCGAGATAATCCGCCAGAAATGCGTGAATCAGCGCGAAATCCGAACGAAGTGCGGTCTCCAGCAAGAAGTTCTTGCCGTCGACCTCAACCTTTCGCTTACCTTCTTCGACGACGGTCCCGACACCTGTCGGCGTCAGCACGCCTCCCAGGCCGCAGCCGCCAGCCCGAATGCGCTCGACGAGCGTGCCCTGAGGCACCAGATCGACCGCTACCTTATTTGCCATCATCTGTTTTTGGACGTTCGGATTAAGCCCGATGTGGCTCGCCGTCAGTGTCGAGACCAGCGCTGCGTCAAATAGTTTTCCGACCCCTTTGCCGGGGACCGCGGCGTCATTGCAGATGATGGAGAGTTCGGATTTCCTTTGCCTGACCAGTTCGTCAAGCAGGCGTTCCGGCGTTCCAACACCCATGAATCCGCCCACCATGACGCTGGCGCCATTGGGAATCATGGCAACGGCTTCTTCCGCAGAAATGGACTTCATCGGAGGCTCCGATTGCTTGAACGCTTGCCATTGAAGCAGAGGGTCGGAAGACGGATTATTGATCTGCATCAAGGGTCGTCGCTCGACCGTCGCCACTGCTGCAGCCCAGGCCGCCGTTCATCGGGCTTTGCTGCTTTCTACGCCGATGCCTGCGAGCAGCTCGTTCCATAGCTTGCGGACCTGGAGGTGGCGGCTTTCGACAGTCGCGTTCACGGCATCGCGAAGCGGAAGCAGATCGGCACTCTTCAGAGACAGGATTTGCGCCTGATCACGCGACCGCTTTCGAACTCGATTTTCCGCAAGGCCAGCACAAACGGATCCTGCGCCAGCGCTTCCACCGGCGGCATTATCGCAGCGCGTATGCTGCTGAAGCAGCCCGAACGCTTTGGAAGAGTGTTCGCTCTTGATCCGGTCACACCGCTTGGCATGCCTTTCAATGCGGAGCAGATCGGCCTGTTTCGCTCGATGATGGCGAGCCGGGAGGTCACGCGCGCGGTGATGGCGACCGCTGCGGCTTCTCTATTCGTTCCCGAGAGTCTCGCGCCAAATATGATGCCGCGGTTTCGGGAGGGTCTCGGCGACGTCAAGGCTTTCTACGAACGCATACTGGAACAGACATTCGGTGTTTCCGAGGGCGTCTGCCTCGGGACGCCTTTCAACTTGAATCTGGAGTGGGAAAACCGCGAACTGGAGCAGCTCATGCCGGAGATCAGGCACCCGCACCTGGTGCTTTGGGGCGAGAAGGATGGCTGGATCGCCCCGGAGGATCTGCGGGCGATGGCATCCGCAATGCCAGACTGCCGGTTAGTCACGGTCCCGGGTATCGGACATTCAATGAACGTCGAACGGCCGGCTCTCTACGCCGGCTATTTCGGCGCCTGGTTCGGAGGCCTGACAGGTCGGGAGTGAATCGGCGATCTGGGCCCGGTTCCTAAAAGTCCAGTTCGGCCAATCGCACCCGGTCCAACAACACGATCTGCCGCTGCGTTTGGCCGAGAAAGCCGAGGATATGCTTGCCGTGAAGGTATGATAGTGCCCGTGACACGGTTTCCAGTGTAAGGCCGAGATAGTCGGCGATATCGCGACGGCACATTGGAAGCGCCATGACGCCGGCGGCGCTCAGACGGCGGTCCATCTCCAGCAGGAACGCGGCGACGCGCTCGACCGATGTCTTGCGTCCCAGCAGCAGCATGTGATCCTCTGCATGCTGAAGGTTGCTGGTGGTCATGTTCAGAAGGTCGAGCGCGACGAACACGTCGCTTTCCGCCACATGCTCCAGGCTGCGCCGCTTCATCAGTCGCACGGTCGTATCGACGATCGCCTCCGCGGTAAACCGGTGGACGGTCCCGTTTTCCAGGCCAAAGATGTCGCCGACCAGGTGGAACGCACCGATCTGACGGCGGCCGTCAGAGAGAAGCTTGTAGCTCCGAACCGCGCCATCAACGACCTGGTAGATATAGTCGGCCGTTTCGGCCTCTCCGAAGATCTCGGTGCCCTTGTTGTATTTGAATTCGCTTAGGAAGACCCGCGCGCGGGAAAGCTCGCCAAGCTCTCCGAGAGCCCGCGGCCTGCTTCCGGGATTGGCGTTGACGTTGACAAACATGGATCTTCCCCTGTTCGAAACAATTATTTCGCATCCGTAAGGCCCTGGGATGCAAGGAGTTCGCAAAGTCTCCCGAGACCCTCCGCCATCATCGCCATTAAACCTGGAGGCGTACGGCGTGCTATTGTCCCGAAGGTCAATGACCGGAGGGACGTTGCCTAAAGGGGCATTCGAATTCTAAATGGCGATTCCGCGTCAAGGAGATACCGTGAAGCCGGTCTTCAACTGGCTGCAGATGCAGCGGTGGCACATCAGCGAGTCCAACCTGCCTCCCGGCAGTGAAATTCGTTTCCGTCAAGTGTTCGATTTCCGGTCGATACAGGCCTCGGCTCGAAACGTTACACTGCACCTGAAGCCATCCCCAGAACCCCTGCGGGTGAAGGTTATCCGGTTCAACTACAGCATGTTATTATGAACTTGATCTTGAACAGCATGGATGCGATGCTCGCGATACCCTACGGGCGGACGGTGATTGGCCGAACCGAAATGAATGGTGCATCGTCCGCAGTCATGGCGCACAAGGGACGTCTTTGGGCAGAGAAACAGACCAGTGGAGACGCCGTGTTTCGTATGTCTCTACCACTTGCCTTATCCTAGGGAGATACTCTTGGCGGGGTTTGTGCATGTTGTTGATGACGATGCTTCCTTCCGAACGGCGATCGAACGCCGTTTGAAGAAAGCCGGCTACGCGGTCGCAACCTATCCGTCGGCGCAGCATTTGCTGGATCGCTTGCCTAGCGAAAGTGAACCGGGCTGCATTCTCCTCGACGTGCGGATACCCGGACTGAGCGGTCCGGAGCTCCAGGGTCGCCTCAGCGAGCTCGGCTCGACCCTGCCCATCGTTTTTCTTACCGGCCATCCCGATGTTCCGACCACGGTGCAGACCATCAAGGCGGGCGCGGAGGATTTTCTGACCAAGCCGGTATCGTCGGATGAGCTGCTTCACGCAATTGAGCGGGCTATTTCGCATCACGAGGCGGCGCGTTGCCTGAAAAGCAAGCTGGACGTTGTTCGCGCTCATATCTCAAAATTGACTCCGCGCGAGCGCGAAGTCTTCGAGCTGGTTGTTCGCGGCAAGACCAACAAGCAGATCGGCAACACGCTGGGCGCGACCGAACGCACGATCAAGGCACATCGCCAAAGGGTGATGGAGAAAATGCAGGTCCAATCCCTGGCGGAACTTGTCTCTCTTGCCGAGCGAGCCGGCATTTTGGACGCTGTATCTGGCAACGGACAGTCGGCCTAGGCAATCTTCAACAGCTTTGGGACTCCAGTTGTCCCATGGGACAATAGGAAGAGCGTTGTGCGAGGCACGGACCTCAATACATGCATCATTCGTCAATTGCTTGTTCAAAGGTCTGTGCCGGATTGCCTTGCCGAACCGCAGCGAACTGGTTGAGCGGCAGTGAGGTGCCCACCATCAGTACGCTGGAATCGACGACCTCAAGCAGTAGCTTTTGGCCGCTCTCCATTTCCTTGAGCAGCCTGGGGTCGGCGAGATCGGCCGCGATGCAGGTGTTGGTAAGGCACCAGACATAGGGAATCCGGTAGGCGGCGCCCTGGTCGATCGTGATCTTGACGCCGGCCTGCAGGTACAGGCCGACGGGAAGGAATAGTTGCAGACGCGCGGCCTTGTCGCCCTCGCGTTCGATCAGGTCGAGGCGGACAGCGGTCTGTCCCGTCTCAAATGTACCCGTGATTGTCGTCCGGCACGTTTTGGCTCCACAGCGCGATCGCCGCCCACCCGCCGGCGGACTGGCCGACCACAATCACGTTGTCCGGCACGATCAGCTTTTGACCGGTCAGGTAGTCAATGATCCACTTGTCTATCAACGCCACCGCGAGTCCGGCGTCGCGGAAGTTTGGATTGTCGCAGCCCCCTATTTTTGAATAAAACACCGAGTACAGGCCGCGCTCCGGGTCATCGAGTGCCGCCGCGCCATATCCGGAACCGGAGGGCGCAACGACCATGTAGCCTCTCCGTGCGAACCACATCGCGGCATCCCTGAATTCAACGAGCGGAAAGAAGCCGCGTTCGCGCTGGTTGAGCGAGACGCCATGGTTCATGACCACCAGCGGAAACGGACCATCGCCAACGGGGCGGACAACGTAAGCGATGGTGGGCAGCGTGACGGGGATAGCCCAGACTTCCTCCTGGATCGCCCGACTGGTGGGTTGGTCGTCAGCGAAGGCCGCAACGGCCAACACCATGATAGCGATCGCGCAGATGACCAGAACCCGAATCAGATGTCGAAGCATGGCGTCCGTCCGTTGTCTTGCCGCGGCCGTTGTGCAGTAGGCAGGCGAAAGGCTTTGCTGACGGCAGCCGGAGGCTTTGATTTGGATCAACGGCGCATGCTGGTCACTGCCTCATCCAGCACAGGTAAGTGTCGATCGGATTCCGGTCGGTTATGCGTGTCCGGCATCCTGCTCGCTGTTTTCGGCTAGTTCGCGACGCTTCTTGCTGAGCACGAACGTCGCCAAATGTCAGGTCCGGGCCGCGGTGGCCCGGACTCAAACCCTCCAGGAGTGAATAATGATGATGTATCGCAGGCGATCGGTTGTGGTAGCTCTGTTTGGATTGCTGACTTCGGCGGCCGTTGCGACCCCGGCACTGGCAGAGACCGGGGCGGTCAGCGTCGTTTTCACCAAAGGCGGGTTCATCGTTGGCGTCGGAGGTGGCGAGGGTGTGCTGACATTCCGCGGCAGACACTATCCGTTCACTGTTTCGGGAGCCAGCATCGGCTTCACCGTTGGCGCGTCGACCACCAAGCTGGTCGGCAAGGCCTTGAACCGAACTATAGCGCTGCCGGCGCCGGCGGCGCTCTTGCGGCCGGAGCCGGCGGCGTGCAGTTGCAGAATGCCAACGGCGTCATCCTGCAGCTCAGCGGTCCAAAGGTTGGCGTGGAATTGTCGGCCGCCCTGGCTGGGGTTACCATCGCCATGAGATAATCGGTCGCGGTCGGGGGAGGCGTCGCCCGGCGCCTCCCAATCGCATGGTCCAGGGGGTCATGATTGAAAGCCGAAGCACCATGATGGCGCGAGAAATCATGACAAGCTGAAAGCTAATATCGAAGCCTTCCGCTTCATTCTGGACGAAGCGTTTTGATCTTTAGCCATTGCGTAGCTCTTCAGCCGTCAGCCCATTGGCACGGCGACTAGTCCCAGGCTATGACAATGCCGATATCTCCCGGCACGCCGCCCGGAAAGTCCACGATCTGATATCGGATGCGGTAGCCGCGCGGCTTCAGATAGTCGGACCAGAGCTGAAAGATCTCCTGAGCTATTCCCGTAAGGGTCTTCTCCCATCCCGGCTCTTGCTGATTGATGGCTCGGCCCTTGTCGGTGCACAGCGTATTGGGAAATCGGTAGACCTGAACCTCGGTCAGGCCGTTCCGCACCGCGCGCTGGATGACGCTCGAAGCAAGCTTGACCTTTTCATCTTCAGTCAAGCCGGATGGCTTGCTCAGCTTTTCGATCAAGGCGCGTTTTTCCGCCTCGGCAGCGGCTAAAGCACGGGTGTACTGGTCGGCCTTTTCGGCTTCCTTGATAGCGATTTGCTTCTGGGCCTCTTTTGCCGTGGGCAGCAGATCGTCGATTTTTTCGGGCATGGCTGATCCCCTCAATAACCGTCTCGCCTGGAGGCTAGCTAGCCCGCGCTGCGAGATCGGCCCTTTGATCCAAATCAAGCGCTCCGGCCGCTTGGCTTGTTTCTTCCTGATTGCAAGCTTTCGGGCCGTCGGAACCTGACTAAAAGCAAGGTATGGAGAGATGGCATGGATCGGCTGCTCAAGTTAAGTCTGCAGGTACTCGATCCGAACAAGATCTCGCGGACGTTTCCTTGCATGCAAGATATGGAAATCAGCTGCTATCGCTGTCCGATCTGACCAACATTAGCCGGTAGGTGGCCAAGGCTGCCACGAATGAGCGATTGATTCATATCAAGGGTGCTCTACGGTGTCACGATCGGTATTGCGTGGTTCGAAAGAACCCGCCGATCGCCCGGCGGGTGCGTTGCTTTCAAGACGTGGAGGATCATTTGAGCGATCAGCTTCATCCGCTAGCTTCCCACCATCTGCCGTTCTTCATCACGGCACCCGGCGAAACCGACGTTCTCTTCAACATTACGTTATGGTTTGTCGTCGCATGCATCATTCTGACGGGTGTGATTTTCTTTACCATCCACTCGCTTCCGGAACGAATGGCGCACAAGTCGAAGAAGATTCTGCTCGACCTGATCGCCTTGCTATGCCTGCTCGCGCTGCTTACGCACGAACACCTTTTCTGGTTTATAGCAATCGTGCTTGCCTTCATCGATATTCCGGACTTCCTGACCCCGGTAAACCGCATCGCAAATTCAGTGGCAACCATGGCTGGGCAGGAGGACGACAAGAAACCGGCGGATGTTTCGACTTCCATCCCGCCGGAGGCTGCGAAAGTCGACGAACCCACCATGAAGAAGCAGGGAGCCCGTCATGCTTGAACTCATGCTGTGCTCTATGCTGACGCTGCTTCCGGATTTTCTGATCCGCCGCTTCGTGCAAGGCAAGCGGCTCGGCAAGGAAATCACATTATTTTCGGTCTGGTACGAGCTTCGCTGGGGTATCACACTTTGTTTGATCCTGACCGTGCTGTTGATCACAGTCGTGCTGTACAACCACCCCTCCTCGAAGGACGTCAATGCGCTGTTTCGGACCATATCGATCTTCGCAGAAACCGGCGGCCGGGTATCGGAGGTCTATGTCGGCTATAACCAGAAGGTGAAGAAGGGCCAGCCGCTGTTCAAGATCGACAGCAAGAGACAGGAAGCCGAGATCGAGACTGCTCGCGCCCGCGTTGTCGAAGTGGAGGCAGGCATGGCCACGGCCAAGGCCGATGTCCTGACCAGCCAAGGCAAGGTGGATGAAGCGAAGGCCAACCTTCAGCAGGCAAAGGACGAACTGGACGTCAAGACCGAGTTGCAGCGTCGCAATCCCGGCATCGTGCCGCAGCGCGACATTGAAAAACTGCAGGTTCTCGTCGATCAGCGGCAGGCCGGTGTCGACGCTGCAAGTGCCACCAAAGAGGCGGCAGAGTCGCGCCTTTCGATCGTCCTGCCAGCGCAGAAGGCGAGCGCGGAGGCGCAGCTTGCGGCAGCCCAGGTCGAGCTGGAGAGAATGACGGTCCGTGCTGGCGTCGACGGGCGGGTCGATCAGTTCGTCCTGAGGTCGGGCGACGTCGTGCAGCCAGCGCCGGTCACCCGGGCCGCGGGGATTCTCATCCCCGAGGCCGCGGGCGAGGGGCGGCTGTTCGGCGGATTCAACCAGATCGAAGCCCAGGTAATCAAGGTCGGCATGATTGCCGAGGCAACCTGCATCTCCAAACCCATGACCGTTATTCCGTTGGTCGTCGCAAGCGTGCAGGACGTCATCGCCGCCGGCCAGATCTTGCAGACCAATCAGCTGACCGACATGGCGAAGCTCGGCGCCCCGGGCACGGTCCTGGTTTTTCTCGAACCTCTCTACGAAGGCGTGCTCGACGATGTTCCGCCAGGCAGCAGCTGCATTGCGAATCTCTATTCAGACCACCATGAGCTGCTTCAATCGAAGGATATCGGCACGCTGAAGTTTGTCTATCTGCACATCGTCGATACGGTAGCCCTCATTCACGCGCTGGTCCTTCGTCTGCAGGCGGTTGTCTTGCCGCTGAAGGCGTTGGTATTTGGGGGGCACTGAGCGGGAAAAATCGGTGGCTTCATAAGATGGGTTGATGGCGAATGTCATCGATGCCGAGCATATTGGCCGCGGTGTCGTGTTCAGGACT
>WNGO01000411.1_pt1 | contig 26010 bp, 23 predicted proteins | sample 5400511 | NCBI WGS metagenome assembly WNGO01 (sample SAMN13153380, study PRJNA577476) | soil metagenome | isolation source: 20 cm soil or saprolite under Garry oak tree replicate 2 | place: USA:California | collected 2016-06-15 | reverse complement strand
GTGCCACCAGCGGGGCACGTCCAGCCCCAGCCTCCTGGCCGTCTCCCGGGGCTCGCGGCGGATCAAGAACCCGACTCCGGTCACGCCCAGGATCAGGAAGGGAATCTCATTGGCCACCAGATCGGCGATCGTTACCGGCGGATTTGACTGCGCCGAGGCCAGCGTGTCCGTGAACAAAAGCACGGCGAGGTTGAAGCCGAAGAGGATCGCGGCGAGCGAAAGCGCGAGGGCATGGACCGGGCTGTGCGGGTCGATTGGCAGCAGCCTGGCGATCCGCTCCCGCAAGGGCCTGGCTGCCACGGCAGCAGCGATGAACCCGATCGTGATGATCGAGCCATCCAGCGCCCTCCTCGACGCACCGCCGAGGCCGGGAGCCAGCATCTGGGCGCCTGCCAGGTCGAGGGCGCCGAACAGGCATATGAGCCCGCCCAGAAGGCCAGGCAGGAGCTCGGCCGTGAGTGTCTCCCACCGCTTGCCGACTGCGGTGTTGGCCAGCAAGACGAGAGGAAGCGGGGTCAGGCCGACAACAAATCCGCCTAGGGCGTCGAGGACGAGGCCGGAGGTCAGCCGGACTTCGGGCTCTTGTCAGGAAGTGACGGCGCCGGCGTGCCGTCGATCGCCGCCTTGCCGAACTCGATCAGGGGCTTGAAGAGCTCGATCGGCAGAGGCAGGATGACCGTCGTGTTCTTCTCCGACCCGATCTCGACCATCGTCTGCAGGAACCGAAGCTGCAACGCGCCCTGTTGAGACGAGATCACCTGGGCCGCGTTGGCCAGGGTCTGGGAGGCCTGGAACTCGCCGTCGGCGTTGATGATCTTGGCCCGCTTCTCGCGCTCGGCTTCCGCCTGCTTGGCCATGGCGCGCTGCATCGTGCTGGGCAGCTCGACGTCCTTGATCTCGACCACCGCGACCTTGATCCCCCAGGGCTCGGTCTGCTCGTCGATGATCCTCTGCAGGTTCTGGTTGATCTTCTCCCGGTTCGCGAGCAGCTCATCGAGAGTGCTCTGGCCGAGGGCGGCGCGCAACGTGGTCTGCGAGATCTGCGAGGTGGCGTTGATGTAGTTGAGGACCTGCGTCACCGCGCGCCGCGCGTCGACGACCTGGAAGTAAATCACCGCATTGACCTTGGCGGTCACGTTGTCGTTGGTGATGATCTCCTGGGGAGGCACCTCGAGCGTGATCGTGCGAAGGTCGATCTTGACGAGCCGGTCGACTCCGAACGGGATGATGAAAAAGAGGCCAGGTCCTTTCAGGGGTATCAGGCGACCGAGGCGGAACACCACGCCGCGCTCGTATTCGTTGGCTATCCGCAGGCTGGAAAAGACTGCGACCAGGATGATGACCAGCACGACGACGAGAATCGAGACGGATCCGAAATCCACTTAAACCTTCTCCTTCGCCTCTCCGTTTTCCGGCGCGACCTGCAGCTCGAGACCCTGGCGTCCGACGACCCGGACAGTCGAGCCGACGGGGATCGGCGCCTGCGCCGTGGCTTTCCACAGCGCGCCTTGCACAAAGACTAGACCCTCGGGTGCAAGGGCTTCGCGAACCTGCCCGACCGAGCCGACCATAGTCTCGGCGCCGACGAACGCCGGCTGGCGTCGTGCAAACCAGACCTTGCGTATGAAGAACACAAAGAAGGCGAACGTCACCAGGGCGACCCCGATCGAGACGAACAGGTTGACGCCCAATCCCACGGGGCCCGTGTTGATCAAGAAGGCCATTCCCAGCACCAGCGCAAACACGCCGCCAACTGAAAGGAAGCCGTGTGTCGGCGCCTTCAGGTCGGCGAGGAAGAGAACGAGCGCGAGAATCATCAGCAAAGCGCCCGCGATGTTGACGGGAAGGTTGGCCAGCGACACGATCGCGAGCACCGCCGCAAGCCCGCCCACCACCCCGGGCAGGATCAACCCCGGGTTGGATAGCTCCGTGATGATGCCGTATCCGGCCACGATAAGCAGCAGCGCGGCAATGGTGGGATCGATGAGCGCGTTGAGAAAGACCTGCCAGAACGGCATGGGAAAGTCGTTGACCGAGGCCCCCGCCGTGTGGATGACCAGGCTTCCGTCTGTCCGGGGCACGGTACGGCCATCGACCTGGTTGAGCAGGCTGACGGTATCGGCGGCCTCGAGGTCAGCGACATGGAGCCGCACGGCGTCTTCCGCATTGATGTTGACGCTGTTGCGAACAGCCTGTTCCGCCCAGTCCGCGTTGCGCCCATGCATCGAGGCCAGGGCGCGCACGCGCGTCACCGCGTCGTTGAGCACCTTCGCCCCCAGGTCGCCGGTGAGGTCGGCCCCGGACGCATCGATCGGATGTGCAGATCCTATGTTGGTGCCGGGAGCCATCGCGAGCACATCGGCGGCCTGGGCGACGAAAAGCCCGGCAGAGGCGGCCCGCGCGCCGGTCGGATAGACATAGACGATGACGGGCACCCTGGAGTTCAGGAGGCTGGTGACGATCTCATCCATTGAGGTCGAGATGCCACCCGGGGTGTTCATAACCACGAGCAAGGCGTCGGCATGATCGGCCTCGGCACGGCTTACCGCGTTCTGGATGTAGGCGGACATCACGTTGTTGATGTCGCCATTGAGGTCAGCCTGCTCGACGTGAGGCGCGGCGGCCGATGCGTGGATGGGCACGAGTGCAGCCGCGACGCCCAGAACCAGCCAGGCAAGCCGTCCGATGCGAAGCGCAGCCTGCGCGCGCATGCACCGAGTATGGCAACCCGCGAGCGACGCCGCCGACGTAAAACGTGGAACATCGGCCCACCTCCTGGCTCGCCGGAGAGGACGGTGATGGAGCCATCCGTGTGGACGGGGAACCATTCAGGCCGGGCGTAGAATCGGTCAGCGATGGGAGCGCAGGAACCAGGTTCCGACGACGACGCCGTGATGCGAGACCTGCACCACCAGGTCCAGACCACGCCGCCGCTGCGCCCGGGCGAAGAGCAGAAGCTGCTCGAACGCTCGACCCTCGGCGATCGCGCGAGCCTGGACCGCCTGGTCGCGGCCAACCTCGCGATGGTCATCCGGCTCGCCGAGGCCAGGCAGGAGCGGGGTCTCTCCGTGCCCGATCTCGTGATGGAAGGCTCACTCGGTTTCCTCGAGGCCGTGAGCACATTTCCGCAAACAGAAGGATCGGAATTCACCGAATTCGCGGAATCCAGGGTTGGCGCACAGATGGACAGCGCGATCGCCTCGGAAGCTGCAACCGTCCGCGACGCGGAGCAGCTGGTTACCGCTGCGACCGACTACGAACGGACCGAGATCCTGCTCCACAAGCTTCTCCACCGCGCCCCAACCGAAGTCGAGATCGCGGAGAAGCTCGAATGGACCGTGGAGCGAACCCGGTACGTGGCCAAGGTCGTCGCGGACGCCCGGCTGCGGCACGACGAAGAGCTGCTCGCCTTCATCGACCCCGAGGCTCTCGACCCCGAAGCGTTCGACGACGCGGTTGACGGCTAGCGCCCTGCAACGCACGCCGCTCTACGAACGCCACGTGGCCCTGGGCGGAAGGATGGTCGACTTCGGCGGATGGGAGATGCCTCAGCAGTACACCTCCATCCGCGACGAGCACTTCGCGGTGCGCCAGGTCGCCGGCCTGTTCGATGTCTCGCACATGGGACGTTTCCGCGTCGCGGGCGACTCCAGCCTCCAATTTCTGCAAGGCCTCGTGACCAATGACCTCGCGCCCCTTGGGCATGGACAGGCGCAGTACAACCTCATCTGCAACGAGACAGGCGGGATCATCGACGACCTCGTCGTCTATCGCGGCAGCGAGGGTCTCTTCGTCGTCGTCAACGCTTCCAACCGGGAGAAGGACTTGCGGTGGTTCCGCGAGCATGCCCGCGCCGACGTCGAGATCGAAGATCGGACTTTCGAGCTGGCCCTCATCGCGTTCCAGGGACCCCGCGCGCAGGAGCTCCTGCCGTGTGAGGGACTCGAGGCGATCCCCTACTTCGGTTTCGGGCACGGCGACGTGGCGGGCATACACGCCCTCATCTCCCGGACGGGGTACACCGGGGAGGACGGCTTCGAGCTGTTCATCAGCAGTGACCGTGTCGGTGACGCCTGGGATGCCATTCTCGAGCGCGGCAAGGAGGCGGGCGTGCTGCCAGCGGGTCTCGGCGCTCGCGATGCGACGCGACTCGAGGCGGCGCTGCGACTGTGGGGCAACGATATGGACGAGTCGGTCAACCCCTATGAGGCGGGGCTCGGCTGGACGGTGAAGCTCGACAAGGGCGACTTCATTGGCCGGGAATCCCTCCAGCAGACCAAGGCGCGAGGTCCACGGCGGCGACTGATCGGACTCAAGACCGAACCGGGCAACATCGCCCGTCACGGAGCTTCCGTCATCGCCCAGGGAAGCCGTGTGGGCGTGATTACAAGCGGCACTCACTCCTTCTTCCTCGGCTACCCCATCGCGCTCGCGATGGTGGAAGGGGCATCATTTCGAGTTGGAGACAGGGTCGCGGTGGAGGTCCGAGGGAGGGAGGCTCCGGCGGAGGTGGTCAAGCTTCCGTTCTACAGAGGGTCGGCCCACTCGGCGGTCTCTCCAGCAAAGTCTTGAACGCAGGCATTCAGCGCGAGGAGAAATCGGATGGCTGACCGTCGCTACACCAAGACGCATGAATGGGTCACGGTCGACGGCACACAGGCCACGATCGGGATCACGGATTTCGCGCAGTCGCAGCTGGGCGACGTGGTTTTTCTCGAGCTGCCGAGCGCTGGTCGCAAGCTCGCGGAACGAGAGACCTTCGGCGTCATCGAGTCCGTCAAGGCGGCGAGCGACCTCTACTCGCCGGTCGCGGGCAGGATCAGCGCGGTGAACGAAAAGCTGGCCTCCCAACCTGAGCTCATCAACTCGGATCCGTACGGTGACGGTTGGATCCTCAAGCTCGAGCTCGCAGGCGACCCGCCGTCCGACCTCCTGGACGAAGCCGCATACAAGAAAGTAACCGAGGCTTCATCGCACTAGATTGCCGTACCTCGTCCACTCTCCCGAAGACCGGACGGCGATGCTGGAGACCATTGGCGTGCGATCGATGAACGACCTGCTGGTCGATATACCGCAATCTCTTCGCCTCGACTCGCTGCAGCTGCCGAACGGCCTGTCGGAGTTCGAGACCATGGCCGAGGTCGCGGCCCTGGCCGGCCGGAACCGGGTGTATCCCGATCGCCTGACGTTTCGCGGCGGCGGCGTGTATCGCCGGTTCATCCCGGCGGCGGTATCCGCCGTCACGTCGAAACCCGAGTTCTACACCGCCTACACCCCCTACCAGGCGGAGGCCAGCCAGGGCACGCTGCAGGCGATCTTCGAGTTCCAGACGCTGATCGCGGAGCTGACCGCGCTCGACGTCTCGAACGCGTCGCTCTACGACGGCGCGACCGCCGTCGCGGAGGCGGCGATGATGGCGTTCGTCCACACCGGCCGCAACGAGGTGCTCGTGTCGGGCTATGTCCATCCCGAGTACGTGCAGGTGCTGCGCGCGTTCGGCGAGGGGCGCGGAATCAAGGTTCGCAAGGGCACCGAGCCGAACAAGAAGACGGCGGCGGTGATCTTTCAGCAGCCCGACTTCCTGGGCCTACTGGTCGATGCCAAACAGCTGACCCAATCGGCGCACGACGTGGGCGCGCTGGCCATCGCGTGCGTCGATCCGATCAGCCTTGCCATCCTGGCCCCGCCTGGCGAGTACGCCGCCGATATAGCCGTGGGCGAGGGACAGCAGCTCGGCCTGTCGCCGAGCTTCGGCGGACCCCACGTCGGGTTCATAGCGTGCAGGCGCGAGCTCGTCCGCAAGTTGCCGGGACGCCTCGTCGGCACCGCGCACGACGCCCAGGGGCGCCGCGGGTTCGTCCTGGCCCTGGCGGCTCGGGAGCAGCACATCCGGCGCGAGAAGGCGACCTCCAACATCTGCACGAATCACTCGCTTTGCGCGCTCGCGGCGGCGGTGTACCTGACTTACATGGGGCCTTACGGCCTGCGCCAGATCGCGGACGTGAGCTTTCGCCGCGCGCATTCGCTGGCGGAGCGTCTCCGTCGTCTTCCGGGCTGGGAGCCGGCGTTCCCGGAGCGGCAGTTCCTTAACGAGTTCCCGGTCCGGGTTCCCAAGGCGCCCGCGGTGGTCCGCAAGCTTGCCCGCAAGGGCATCCTCGGCGGGCTCGACGTCAGCCGGTGGTTTCGCGAGCTGAAGGGAGTCCTCACCTTCACCTGCACCGAGGTCAACGATCCCCGAGCGCTCGATGAGCTGATGGCGGTCCTCGAATCGTGACCGAGCCGCTCAGCTTCGAGCTCAGCCGCCCGGCCGTCGATCCGCCGCGGCTGCCGGAGGCGGAAGTCGGAGGACCCGCGCCGTCCGACGTCCTGGGGCGAGATGTGCTCCGCGCAAGACCGCCAGGTCTGCCCCGGCTCAGCGAGCCGGAGATCATGCGCCACTACAGCCGCCTCGCGTCGCTGAATTACTCGATCAGCGAGAACTTCTACCCGCTCGGCAGCTGCACGATGAAGTACAACCCGGTCGTCAACGAGACGGCGGCTGCGCTTCCCGGCTTCGCCGGCCTCCACCCGTACCAGGACGAGGACTCGGTCCAGGGCGCCCTCGAGCTGATGTGGCGCCTGGAGCAGGCGCTTTGCGCGATCGTCGGGGTCGAGCGAGTGACCCTCCAGCCTGCCGCCGGCGCGCACGGAGAGTGGACCGCCCTCCGCATGATCGCCGCCTTCCACGATTCGCGCGAGGAAAACCGCACCGAGGTACTGGTGCCCGACTCGGCCCACGGGACCAATCCAGCAAGCGCCGCCTTGAGCGGCTTCCAGGTCGTCGAGGTCCGGTCGGGGGAAGACGGTCGCATCAGCCTGGCCGACCTGGAATCCAAGCTGTCACCCCGGACGGCGGCACTGATGCTGACCAACCCCAATACCTTGGGCCTTTTCGAGCGTGAGATACTGGATATAGCGGAAATGGTGCATGCCACCGGGGCGATGCTGTACTACGACGGCGCCAACCTGAACGCCTTCATGGGCATCTGCCGGCCTGGCGATATGGGCTTTGACGCCGTCCACATGAACCTGCACAAGACGTTCACCACCCCCCACGGAGGGGGCGGACCGGGCGCCGGGCCCGTCGGCGTCAAGGCAGAGCTGGTGCCTTTCCTTCCTTCCCCCACCGTGGAGAGGACCAATGGCCACCTCATGTTTGACTTCAAGCGACCTCAATCCATCGGGCGAGTGCGTAGCTTCTACGGCAACTTTGGGATGCTCGTTCGCGCGTACACGTACATCCTCGCCATGGGTGGTGATGGCCTGAGCCAGGCCTCGCAGGATGCAGTCCTTTCGGCCAACTACCTGCGGAAGCTTGTAGAAGGCGACCTTGACATGCCGCACGAAGGCCCCTGCATGCATGAGTTCGTGGCCAGCGCCCAAAACCTGCACGAGGGCGGCGTCAGGGCCCTGGACATCGCCAAGGCGCTGCTCGACCGGGAGTTTTACGCGCCGACGGTCTACTTCCCGCTGGTCGTCCCGGAGGCCATCATGGTCGAGCCGACCGAGACCGAGAGCAAGGCCACGCTGGATGCCTTTGCAGGCGCCATCAAAGACATCGTCGCCCAGGCGAAAGCGGACCCCCAGAGCCTACATGGGGAGCCCACCAAGCTACCGGTCGGGAGGCTGGACGAGGTCACGGCGGCACGCCGGATCAACGCCTATTTGCAGGGTCTTAGCGAGGACCCCGTCCTGCGCTGGAAGGCTCCCATCGAAGCTGCCGAAACAGTCGCCGAAAAAACCCTTCAGGAAAGCCCCTGTTAAGGGCCCCGCCGGGCCATTTTCGTATTCAAAATCCGGTAGAATTGGAAGCCTGAAGTTCTGCCCAGTTGACCCCCATGAGTTCTCCGCGCTGGGAGGGCCGATTCCCCGGTAATGGCGGTTCGAAAACCCCTTTCCGAGGGTTCCCCGCCGGGCGCGCGTAGGACGCTCCCCGGGAGACCCCAGGCCCTAGGCGCGGACGTGGCGTACACCGCCGAGCAGATCCAGGTCCTCGAAGGCCGGGAGCATGTGCGGCGGCGTCCGAGCATGTACATCGGTTCGACGAGCACGACCGGGCTGCACCACCTCGTCTACGAAGTGGTCGACAACGCGGTCGACGAGGCGCTCGCGGGCCACGCCCAGAGGATCGTCGTGACCCTCTTCGCCGATGGCAGCGTCCAGGTGGACGACGACGGCCGGGGCATCCCGGTCGACGTCCACAAGAAAGAAGGCCTGTCCGCCCTGGAGCTCGTGATGACCCGGCTTAATGCCGGCGGCAAGTTCGGCGGTGGGGGCTACAAGGTGTCCTCGGGCCTCCACGGCGTGGGTGTCTCGGCGGTCAACTTCCTGAGCCAGCGGCTGCAGGTCTGGGTCCACCGCGCCGGGAAGGTCTACCACCAGGAATACGAGCGTGGCGTGCCCAAGGCCCAGGTCAAGGCGGTGGGGAAGACCGACCGCACCGGCACGGTGGTCAGGTTCTGGCCCGACCCGCAGATCTTCCCGGACACCAACTTCGACCGCGAGGTCATCCGGCACCGCCTCCGCGAGATGGCCTACCTCAACAAGCGCCTCGAGATCGCCCTCAACGATGAGAGCTTCGGCCTGACCGAGACCTTTTACTTCGAGGGCGGGATCGTCGCTTTCGTCCGCGCCCTCAACCGCGACAAGACGGTCGTCAACGTGCCCCCGTTCTACGTCGACCGCGAGGTCGAGGGCACGCAGGTCGAGGTCGCCCTCCAGTACAACGACACGTTCGTCGAGAACGTCGTCGCCTTCGCCAACACCATCCACACGATCGAAGGGGGCAGCCACCTCACGGGTTTCCGCTCGGCCCTGACGAACGTGCTCAACCGCTACGCACGGAAGGCGGGCATCCTCAAGGATCAGGACGCCAACCTCACGGGTGAGGACGTGCGCGAGGGTCTCACCGCCGTCATCAGCGTCAAGGTTCTCGAGCCGCAGTTCGAGGGGCAGACCAAGGGCAAGCTCGGCAACGCCGAGGTCCAGGGCCACGTCTCGCTCGCGCTGACCGAGGGGCTGACCCAGTACCTCGAGGAGAATCCCTCTGAAGGTCGGCGGATCATCGAGAAGTCGCTGACTGCCGCCCGCGCACGCGAAGCGGCACGCAAGGCTCGCGACCTCGTGCAGCGCAAGAGCCTCCTCGAGTCGAGCATGCTGCCAGGTAAGCTCGCCGACTGCTCGGAGCGCGACCCAGCGCTTTCTGAGCTCTACATCGTCGAGGGCGACTCCGCAGGTGGCACCGCCAAGGGCGGGCGTGACCGGCGGACGCAGGCGATCCTTCCGTTGCGCGGCAAGATCCTCAACGTCGAGAAGGCGCGCCTGGACAAGGTCCTGACGTCAGACGAGATCCGCAACCTAATCACGGCGATGGGCGCGGGCGTCGGCGACAACTTCAACATCGAGAAGATCCGCTATCACCGCATCGTGACCATGACGGACGCCGACGTCGACGGCAGCCACATCCGGACTCTCTTGCTCACATTTTTCTTCCGCTATTTCCCGGCGGTCATCGATAAGGGATACCTCTATATGGCTCAGCCGCCGCTGTTCAAAGTCTCGAAGGGCACTGGCAAGAACATGAAGGTTGTGTGGTGCCAGTCCGAAGCCGCTCGTGACAAGGCGATGCGCGAGCTCGGCAAGGGGGCCGAGGTGGCGCGCATGAAGGGTCTGGGCGAGATGAACGCCGAAGAGCTGTGGGAGACGACGATGAATCCTGCGACGCGGGTACTTCTGCGGGTCACCGTCGATGACGTGGCGGCGGTCAACGATACGTTCGAGAGGTTGATGGGGCCGGACGTGGAGCCCCGCAAGAAGTTCATCCAGGCGCACGCCAAGAGCGTTCGCAACCTCGACATCTAGGCGGTTCTCAAATGCGAATCGCGGTCGACGCCATGGGCGGCGATCACGCGCCGGCCGAGATCGTCAGGGGCGCCGCGCAGGCGGCGGTCGAGTATGGGATCGACATCTCGCTCGTCGGAATCCCGGCCGCCGTGCAGCCGCTCCTGGACAGCCATCCCCGGCTCCAGCTCGTGCCCTGCACACAGGTGGTGGCGATGGACGAGCATCCCGCGCAGGCGGTGCGCAACAAGCCGGACTCCTCGATGTCGGTCTGCGCTCGGCTGTGCAGGGACGGACGCGCGGACGGCTGGACATCGGCGGGGAATTCGGGTGCCGTGATGGCCGCCGCCCTCTTGATCCAGGGTCGGATCAAGGGCGTGGAGCGACCCGCGCTCGGGTCCATCGTTCCGACGCAGGATGGCTTCGCCTACTTTCTCGACGTTGGCGCCAACGTGGACTCGAAGCCCGACTACATGGCGCAGTTCGCAGCGATGGGCGCTGTCTACGCGCGCGAGATGCTCGGGCGCCCTGAGCCCCGTGTCGCGCTCCTCAGCAACGGCGAGGAGGAAGGCAAGGGCGACGAACGGGTCCGCGAAACGACCAAGCGGCTCAAGGGGTCGCTCGCCGGATTCGTCGGCAACGTCGAGCCAAAGGACATCTACGCGGCGCGCGCGGACGTCGTCGTCGCCGACGGATTCGTCGGCAACGTCGCGATCAAGATGGCCGAGGCGACTGCTGACTTCCTTTTTCGCACGCTGCGCGAGGAGATCCCGAAGACTCTTTCCGGCAAGCTCGGGGGGCTGCTGATCCGACCCGGAGTCCGGCAGATTCGCGAACGCATCGATTGGCGAGAGTTCGGCGGTGCGCCACTCCTTGGAATCGACGGCGTCGCCGTCGTGGCCCACGGGCGCTCCGATGCTCGAGCGATGAAGAACGCGATCCGAGTGACGCGCGACGCGGTTGAAAACGAGCTCGTCGGTAAGATTCGGGCGGAGGTAGGGAGGGCATGAATTCAGCAGGTCCCATCCTTAAGCGGCGTGCCGCCAAAGACGGTCAGACCCGCGTCGTCGTGACCGGAATGGGGACGGTCAATCCGATCGGTAAGAACCTCGAGGAGTACTGGCATGGCCTGATCGAAGGCCGCAGCGGCGCGAGCCCTATCGAGCGCTTTGCGACCGAGCGGCTCGCGACCAAGTTCGCCTGCCAGGTCAACACGTTTGACCCCCAGGACTACCTCGAACGCAAAGCAGCCCAGCGCATGTCCCGTTTCTCGCAGATGGCAGTCGCAGCCTCGGGGATGGCGCTTGCGGACTCAGGTCTTGATCTCGCCAAGGAGGACGACTTCCGCGTCGGGGTGGCGATGGGCACCGGGATCGGCGGCTTTGACGATATGACGCAGGGCGCGATCTCTTTTGCCACCAAGGGCCGGCTCAATCCTCTTTATGCGCCGACGATCATCCCGAACATGGCGGGCGCGTCAGTCGCCATGCAGTTCCATTTGCGGGGCCCGAACACGACGGTGACAACTGCGTGTGCCGCCTCGACGCAAACTCTTGGAGACGCGACGCGCATGATCCAGCACGGCGACGCGGACGTGATGCTCGCCGGCGGCAGCGAAGCATCGCTTTGCGAGGTGGGGATCGCCTCCTTTAACGCCATCCGCGCCCTATCGACGCGCAACGACGCGCCTGAGAAAGCGAGCCGTCCTTTCGATCGCGACCGCGATGGGTTCGTGCCGGGCGAGGGCGCCGGCACGTTGATCCTGGAATCGCTCGAGCACGCGATCAATCGCGGGGCTCGGATCTATGGCGAGGTGCTGGGATACGCGACCACCAATGACGCCTTCCACCAGGTCGCTCCTGACGAGACCGGCCAGGCGCCGGCCAAGGCAATCTCGCTGGCATTGAAGGACGCAGGCGTCGAGGCTGGCGAAGTTGACTACGTCAACGCGCACGGCACCTCGACTCAGCTCAATGACGCCGGTGAGACGAAGGCGCTGAAGATCGCGCTTGGCGATCACGCCCGCAAGGTCGCGATCAGCAGCACCAAGTCGATGATCGGCCACTTGCTTGGCGCGGCCGGCGCTGTCGAGGCGATCGCCACACTGCTCACGATCAATCGCGGCATCATCCATCCGACGATCAACTACGAGAACGCAGATCCCGATTGCGACCTCGATTACGTCCCCAACCAGGCGCGCCGGCATGACGTGCGCATCGCCATCTCCAACGGATTTGGTTTCGGCGGACATAACGCGGTCGTGGTCCTGGCCAGATACGAGGAGTAAAGGGTGGCTGAAGACACGATCCTGACACGCAACCTCCAGGAGGAGATGCAGACCTCCTACATGGAGTACGCGATGTCCGTCATCGTCAGCCGCGCCCTGCCCGACGTGCGTGACGGGCTGAAGCCGGTGCAGCGGCGAATCCTTTACGCGATGCATCGCGCCGGGGCGACGAATGCTTCGCGCACCAAGAAGTCGGCCGCGTTTGTCGGCGACGTGATGAAGCTCTACCACCCGCATGGCGACGCCGCGATCTACGACGCGCTGGTGCGCATGGCGCAGCCGTTCTCCCTGCGTTATCCGCTAATCGAGGGCCAGGGCAACTTCGGCAGCATCGACGGCGACCCGCCGGCAGCTATGCGATACACCGAGGCCAAGCTCTCCGCGATCACCGGGGAGTTGATGGCCGATATCGAGAAGCAGACCGTCGATATGGTTCCCAACTACGACGGCTCGGAAGAGCAGCCATCGGTGCTGCCGGCGCGAGTGCCGAATCTTTTGATCAACGGCGCTTCGGGAATCGCGGTCGGCATGACAACCAACATCCCGCCGCACAACCTGCGCGAGGTCGGCGCCGGCGTCAAGCACCTTGTCGACAACCCCGAGGCCACGGCCGAAGACCTGTTGAGCTTCATCAAGGGCCCTGACTTTCCGACGGGCGGCGTGATCATGGGCACGGCCGGCATCAACGCTGCGTACTCAACCGGGCACGGCCGGATCGTCGTCCGGGCGCGACACTCGCTCGAACAGGCCGCCAACGGCCGCGAGCGGATCATCGTGTATGAGCTTCCGTACTCGGTCAACAAGGCGGCCCTCGTGGCCAAGATCGCCGAGCTCGTCTCGGAGCGAAAGCTCGAAGGCATCGCGGATCTTCGTGACGAATCGGACCGCAATGGGATGAGGATCGTCATTGAGCTCAAGCGCGAGGCGAAGGTCTTCACCGTGCTCAACAACCTGTACAAGCACACGACGCTGCAGACGACGTTTGGAGTGATCATGCTCGCGATCGTCGACGGCCGGCCGGTGGTCCTGAGCCTCAAGCAGGCGCTGCAGCTTTTCATCGAGCACCGCCGCAACGTCATCGTGCGGCGGACGCGCTTCGACCTCGAGCGCGCCCAGGAAAGGGCGCACATCCTCGAAGGTCTCAAGATCTGCCTCGACCACCTGGACGAGGTGATCAAGACGATCCGTGCGGCTTCCGACCAGGACGTCGCGGGCACCGAGCTGCAAACGAAGTTCGGCCTGAGCGAGCGCCAGGCCAAGGCGGTGCTGGCTCTTACCCTCGGCCGGTTGACCCGCCTCGAGCGCGGCAAGATCGACGAGGAGTACGAGCAGGTGATCAAGACGATCGCTTACCTCGAGAGCATCCTCGCGAGCGACCAGAAGGTGCGCCTCCTCATCAAGGACGAGATGGACGAGGTGGTCAAGAAGTACGGCGATGACCGCCGCACCGAGATCACCGGACAGGAGGCAATCGACCTGTCAGCCGAGGACCTGGTGCCGAAAGAAGATGTCGTCGTGACGCTGACCCATCGCGGCTACGTGAAGCGGCAGCCGCTACGAGTGTTTCGCGCCCAAAAGCGCGGGGGCGTCGGCCTCAAGGGCGCGAAGCCGACCGCGGGCAGCGATGCGCCCAGCGGCACGCGAGAAGAAGATTACGCGCTGCATCTGCTGACGACTCATACCCATGCGTCCATGCTTTTCTTCACACAGAGCGGACGCGTCTTCCAGCTTCGCGTGCACGAGGTACCAGAGCGTGAACGCCAGGCGAAGGGCATGCCGATCAACAACCTGATCGACATCGGCTCGAACGAACGGATCACGTCCGTGTTCGTGCGCCCGGAAACCGACAGCGAGGCGCACTACATGCTGATGGCGACGAAGAATGGATACATCAAGAAGACAGCCATGGCGGAGTACGCGAACGTGCGCCGCAACGGCCTCATCGCAATCAACCTGCAGGAAGGCGATGAGCTCGACTGGGTGACCCCCACCAGCGGGACGGATGAGGTGATCATCGCCACCGAGCTCGGCAAGGCGATCCGATTTGGCGAGACCGAGGTCCGGGCCATGGGTCGCGACACGCAGGGGGTGATCGGGATGAAGTTGGGCAAGGGCGACGCGGTCGCCGGCATGGCCACCGTTGTCGAGGGCGGCGATCTGCTGGTGATCACACAGCGTGGTTACGGCAAGCGCACGCCGCTCGCTGAATATCCGCTGAAGCATCGGGCCGGGCAGGGCGTGTTCACACTCAAGGTCACCGACAAGGTGGGCAAGCTTGCGGCGGTGCGCGTGGTAAGCGATCCGGAGGAAGAGATCTTGGTCATTACCGCGAGCGGCATGGTGCTGCGGACCCCGGTCGGCGCCATCTCTCGCATTGGGCGGCAGACCCAGGGCGTGATCGTGATGCGCCTTGCTCCGGACGACCAGGTCGTGGCGATCGCGCCCGTCGCGGGCATCGAAGAGGGCGACGGCAAGGAATGACCAGGGGGTCACGCCCAGAGACCCGCGGCGGATCTTCGGCGCCCGTCTGCGTCGTTGCGGCCTCCGCTCCTCGCTCACGCATCAACGGATCCGTTCGCTCGGGTGCTCGGTCGCGCCTAGCATCTGGGCCACCTGTGCACCGAATCTCTCGCCTCGGGCTCCGGCCGTGACCCCTACGGACGCCGACCTGGGCTGGATCGGGATCTGGTTGCTGGTCGTCGGAGCTGCCGCGATCGTCATCGAGATGGCGCTCGCGGGGATCTGGAGCGTGCGCATCACCCGGAAATCGCGAACGCTCAGCGAGCGCCTGGCGGTGGAACAGGCGCGATTGCGGGCTGATGTCGAGCGGTTGCGCGCGGCCCTGGCCGAAACGGCGGTTCTCTGGCAGCCGTATGGACGCCTTCTGGGTTGGCTCCAGCACCCGCTCGCGATCGCGCTGATTCAGTCCTTGGTCAGGCGCAGGGCTGCGGCACGTTGAGCGCGGAGCGAACCCGGACGCAAACACCTGGCGATACGTTTGCCCAGCAGGCCGTGGAGGACGCTATCGCGCGTGAGCGCGCGCGCATCTCACGTGAGCTGCACGACGGCATCGCGACCGAGCTCGCCGGTGCGATCTCGCTGTTCAAGGTCTTCCTCGAGAGTCGTAAGGGTCAGCCCGATGAGACACTGAAGAACGTCCTTGAGATCCTCGAGCGATCCCTGAAGCATGTGCGGGAGTCGCTGGCCGAGCTGCGGCCTGCGACGATCGGTCCCGACGGCGTGGTGGGTGACCTGCGACATCAGGCCGAGGAATTTGCTCGTGTCTACGGAATTCGCGTCGAGCTCTCGAGCAACGGCACCGAGGACATGCTGTCACCACACCATCGTGAGGTGGTCGCCCAGGTCGTCCGCGAGGCGTTGACCAACGTCCGGCGGCACTCCGGATCCACGATCTGTCGAGTGAAGATGGCTTTCGCGGCGCGGCCGTTCTTGATCGAGGTCTCGGATGAGGGCCGCGGCTTCGCGTCGGGCAGCGCGTCGGGTTACGGCCTCGTCGGCATGCGAGAGAGGGCGGCTGGAATCGGCGGCCGTCTCGAAGTGGTCAGCACGGAAGGTCGAGGAACAACCGTCTTCCTCTTCGGCCCGAACTAGCCGCGACCCAACGAGGGTCACAGCCGGAAGGCTCGCCGGCTTCGTTGGATGACCGGAAAGATGAGGTCGTCCGAGGAAACCGACCGCAGCTTTTTGCTGACGCTGTCAACAAGCGCGCGCGCACGCCGGTCATCCGTGCGGATCGCTCGAGCGATCTCGGTGGACGACAAGCCGTAGCTCATCAGTTGAAGGACTTCGCCTTCGCCTTCCTTCAGCCGGCTCATCGGTCCCTTCATTGCGGCCACGAGTGGAGCAAGGACGTAGCCGAGCGAGTGCGCGTAGGCAACGTCCTCTTCTGTGTACCAGTGGTCCCGCCGGCAACCAACGACCAGCAGGCCGATCGGGCGCTGTCCCAGCTCACCGACCGGCGCATACAGAATTGCCGGCCACTCGAATTCCCAGTCGTCGCCATTCGAGGTTTCGAGCTTCTCGATCACCGAGTTGATGACCAACGGCCGCTTTTCGAAAAGGGCTCGCCGCGAGAGCGGCATCAGCGCCCTGCTCTGCAGAAAACGCGGGGAGACTTCCGAGCCCGTGATCGGTTGCATGCAGCCGTTCCGGAGATAACCGAGAACCCAGCGGTCGTTGCAGATGGCGTCGAGGGCCAGTCCCAGCCGGCGCCTGGCTTCTCGTAGGTCTGGGAGCTGGCCCATGCCGAGCAGCTTATGGACGGCCGGGCGCCCTGACCTCACGGTTGGTTCAGCGTTTCCTCAAGAAACCCTGAACCTGTTACTTTGCGGTCGGGGATTGGAGGGGTGACCGCCAAGTTGCTGGTGGTTGATGACGAGCCGCGCACAGCGGAGCTGACCGCGGAGATTTTGCGCCGGGCCGGATATTCGGTCGACGTGGCGAAGAGTGGCACGGAGGCTCTCGAGCGGGTGCGCATGGGTTCGCCGGACCTGATGCTGCTCGATTACGACATGCCGGATATGGAGGCGCCGGAGGTGCTCGACTCGCTGCGTTCGGGCGGCGAACGCATTCCCTTCCCGGTGATCATCCTCACCGGCGCGCGACACTCGCCGGGGGACCAGGTGGTCGGCATCGAGCGTGGCGCCAGCGACTTCATCGTGAAAGGTACCGATCGCCAGGTGATGCTTGCTCGCGTCCGAGGCGCGTTGCGCGAGCGGGCATCAGGGCCCGGAGCAGTGGTCCGAGGGCGGCTGCACGTCGACGCGTTTCGCGGTGAGGCGCGCCTTGGCGATCGCCAGCTCAAGCTCGAACGCCGGCCGCTGTTGATGCTCCAGCTGCTGGCCAATCATTCTGGTGAGGTCGTGACACGGTCGGAGCTGCTGGAACTTGTCTGGGGCAGCTCGTACACCGGCTTTGAGCACAGCATGGAGCAGGCGGTGCACCAGATCCGCCGCGAGCTCCGGGAGCCTGGCTGGATCGAGACGGTCCGTGGGATCGGGTACCGGTTCGTCATCCAGAGCTGAGCTGGCGGCGGCGCTCCACCGCCTGCGCTCGACGCTGGCCCGGGTCCGGGCCGAGCTCGAGCTCGCCGAGGCAGATGGCGATTCGCCGCCGGTCGGCCGGCTCCGCGCTGACCTGAGCGAGGCGCTGGAGTTGCTTGGCGCCGTCGAGGCGGCCGCGTTCGCCATCGTCCCGGTACTTGTGCTCGACGATGACGAGCGGCTCGCCGAGCTCACCGCGCGCGGCCTCCGCCGTATGGGCTATGAAGCGGAGTCGGCCGGGCGGATTCGTGCCTTACGGCCCCACGAGGTCGTGGTATTCGACCTTGGCCTATCCGCGTCGCTTGACTCGGCGCAGCGCGCGACGCTGAAGGCGGCTCGCCCGATCGTCGTGACTGGCGCCGCCGACCCGCGCTCGCGAGCAATCGCCGCCGACCTCGGCGCGGTCGACTACTTGATCAAACCGGTCGAGCTGACAGATCTAGCGGCTGCGATCAACCGCCGAATGGCGGACCAGTCCGGGTAACGGGTCTTTCCTGCCCTGGGGCCGGTGCAGGGTTGACCGTGCCCGGTTCGGGCACGCGGCTCAAGCCCGCACGCAGGGGAGGCCGGTCGGCCCGGGAGCGCGCCACGACGACCCCACCTCGAATCAGGACCCGTGCCATGCCTAGGGCTCGCCGAGGTCAAACAACCGCGGAGCCATATCTCGACTCCAAGCGCGCTCCACGGAAATTTCCACCCAGTGGAGACGTCTCCGCTCGGAGATGCCTCGCAAAAGCGCCACTAACCTGCCCAAAACTGCCATTCAGCGTCCCTCCGATTGAGGTGTACTCCCTCGGGAAAGGTGCCGCAATCGTCATTCCGCCCCCGGATCCGGGACGGATGCCTAACGAGGGGGAGTACGGGGCCGCTGAGGCGGTGCGGACAACCCTCTCCCAATAGCTGGGAGAGGGGTGGCGGGTAATCACCACGTCACGCAGTGCTAACGCAACACGCTGCCAGATCGATCCCTCTCTGCTGTTTAGAGGATTGCGGTTCGGCCGGCCGTACCGCGAACCCTGACGCAGCCTTGGTCTGCGGGCAGTCACAGTCGCCTCCCAGGCGCCCCACAAGAACCTCAAATGAACGGCGGGCATGCTGTGGGTAACTGCCTGAACAAGAGGAACATCTCCATGAACGATTACGACCCAACAAGCCATCACGAGATCGTTTCCGCGGCCAACCAGCTACGCCGGCTGGGGGAACGGCAATTGCTGGCGATCAGAAGAAGCCGATGGATCCTGGCCGCTGGACTGATGTGCGCGGTGATCGGATTTTCGGCCGCCTGTGGCACGTCCTCGGCAACAACCACATCTCCCCCGGCAACAGCCGGCAGCGGCTCCGCCGGCGGGGGAAACGCTCGGTCTGGACCGGCCTCAGGGGGAGCATCCGGCACGGTCGACAGCGTGTCCACGTCGAGCTTCATCATGTTGACGTCGACTGGTCAGAAGGTGACGGTCAACGAGGCGTCCTCCACGACGTACCAGAAGGGCACCAGCTCGACCTCGGCGAGTGCCATCGCAACAGGCGAAGACGTTCTCGTACTCGGGATGACAAGCGGAACGACCATCGCGGCGGCGCAAGTCATCGTGCAACCGCCTGGCGGCGAATCCGCGACATCCTCGGCGGCAGGGGTGATCCCCTTCCAGCCTGGTGCACCGACCACGTCAAAGCAGGTCGGTCAGATCCCCGCGAACTACAGTCAGGGGTCGGGAACGATCGTCAGCGGAACCACAGCGGACAAGGCGACGGAAGCTGCTCTGGCCGCCTACCCAGGGGGCGTCGTCGACCGCGTTGTGCAGCTAAGCAACGGCGAGTACGAGGTGCACTACATCGGCGTCAATTGGCCGCACCACATCTTCGTCAACCAGGACTTCCAGGTCGTGGGCGCCAGCTAGCGCCTCGTAGCTAGAGTCGGCCGGCGCCTCAGCCACTGAATGGGGAAGCCGCACGCCGATGTCACCTATGAGGCAAGCTGTCGAACTCGCCGCTTCGTCGGTCGGATGGCGCCTGAGCCTCGAGCTCAACCTCAACTAGAAAGCCGTCGCCGATGAGGCGCGCGACGTAAACCATCGTGTTCGCAGGGGCAACCGTTCCAACAAGCTCGACGTGTGCTCGAGCCGCTCCTTTCCAGTCGGCGTCGGGTGCAAGATAAACGCGGGTTCGCACCACATCCTCCAACCGGCCGCCGAGCGCGCGCATGGCCGCGAGTGCCCGCTCGAGTGCGGCGCAAGTCTGTAGATAAGTGTCGCCCGGGTGCAGAGCAAGACCATCGTCGCCAGTTGCAGTGGTGCCGCTCACCGCTATGTGGCCGCCACGGCGCACCGCGCGTGAGTATCCGGCCTGCTCTTCACGGCCGTCCTGATGCCTTCGTGTGATGTCGGACACTAGGCAACACTATCAACGGGCGATCCCTATGAAGTTCAGCGTCCGGTTCAACAACGACGTATCGGCCAAGCAGTTCACACATCTCGCCGCGCTGGCCGAAGAAGCCGGCTTTGATCAGATCTGGGTCTCAAACGATCTTTTCTGGCACTCCGCAACCGTCCTGGTCGCGGCCGCCGCAAGGGTTACCAGCCGCATCGCGCTGGGGGTGGGCGTCTTCAACCCGGTGACGATGCACGCCGCAGAGATCGCAATGGTGGCAACCTCATTGCAGGAAGTCTCGGATGGACGCTTCATCCTCGGCCTCGGTGCGGGCGCCGATCAATTTCTGAGCTGGGCCCGCTTGGCCGCGGATCCACCGCTGCGTAGAACTGAACGGGCGATCAGGGAGGTGCGCGCTCTCCTGACGGGCGCGGCGCCGGACGGATGGCGACCCGAGGGACGGCTTAGAACCGGATCTGCGGCGGTGCCAATCTACGTTGGGGCGATGGGACCTCGCATGCTGCAGTTGGCGGGCAGGCTTGCGGATGGGGCGCTGCCTCTGCTCTTCCCGCCTGCGCATTACCGCCTGGCGGCGGCGCAGATCGCCGAGGGTTCGCGCCAAGCATCGCGCGATCCTCAATCACTTGACGTGGCCGCCTGCATCTGGTGTTCCGTTGACCTCGATCCTGCGAAAGCCAGGCGCGCCCTGGCCGCCAAAATCGCGTACTACGGCGCGAGCTTCTCGCCTTATCTGCTCGCGCGCGCCTCGCTCACGCCGGCCGACTTCGAGCCGATACAGCGGGCGCTATCGGGCCGAGACCCCGAGCGCGCAACAGATCTGGTGACTCCTGCGATGCTCAGTCTTGGCGTGGCGGGCGATGTCGACGAGGTGAGCGAAGCATGCGCAAGCCTGATAGATGCCGGGGCGCGTCACATCTCGTTCGGTCCGCCATTGGGTCCAGATCCCGAGCGCGCGCTGATGGCCCTTGGCGCAAGCGTCCTTCCAGCGGTGAAGGCGGCCCAACAAGTGGATGAGGCCTCTGGTCCGATATCGCCATAGCACTCCGACAACGTTGACTCCGACAGCTACGGCGGCGTCAACCTCCCGATATGAGCACCGCTCGGATCGTGTTCCCACTCCTTGAGTTGTGCTCGGGCAAGATTGCCAAAGCGACTGAGGTCTACAGTGCCGATGCTTCTGCGGACGCACAGAACTGAGTTGCGCCGGCACGGTCATCCTGCAAATGGCGGGAGAGTGACGGTGAAGACCGCTCCACGCCTATTTCCTTCGTAATTTAGCTGGCCCTGATGCTCTCTGACAATTCCGTAGGACATGAAAAGCCCAAGTCCAGTGCCGGTTTCTTTGGTCGTGAAATGCGGCTCGAAAAGATGGTGACGGTTGTCGTCGGAAACTCCAGGACCGTTGTCTGACACGCTGAAGTAAGGCCAGCCATTTCCGCGTTTGCCGGTCGTGAGAACAACGCGGCCGTTCTCTGGCGCGGCATCGATCGCATTGTTGATGAGATTGGTGATGACCTCGCGAAGAAGGAGCGGGTCGGCTTTGACTCTCACGTCGTCAGGGGATTCCCGCAAGGCGAGCTCGACTTCCTTGGTTCGGGCGCGTGGACGCGCCATGCCCAAAGCGCGCGAGGCCAGCTCCTTGAGGTCAATGGGCTCCGTCGCGTAGCTGACGCGAGGCGTCGCGCCTTGGGCCAGGCTTCGCAACACGGTTACCGCGTCATTTGCGGCTGCCGTGGCAGTTTCAATGGCATCGCGGTCGACTGGGTCAAGCCGGCGAGGATCGATCTCCTTGAGATAGCCGACCGCAGTCGCCATGTGGTTCCTCAGGTTATGCACCACGCCTTCAACCGCGCGACTGTGAAAGAGGTGACGATCAGCATCCGAAAGCTCCGACTCCAGCACCCGCCTGATACGGCGCCCAGCAATCGTGTCGGTTAGAGCGAGCGCAAGAACGCACACGATACTGGCGAGCACATAGCCAGTGACGGAGCCATCGATCAGATAACTCACCACGAGTGCTCCGAGTGCCACATACGTCAAAGCGACGTAGAACGAAAGCGTAAAGTTGTGTTTCAGAACATTTCGAAGCGACTCGCCAGACCACAGTGCGAACGCAATCGCGACGATGACAATGTTTACAGCGAAGCAGGTCGCGAGCACCGCCAGATGCGCTGCGAGGTTGAATGGACCTTCCTGCCGCAAGAAGCTCGCCACTAGGGAACCCGCGAATGCGATCGCAGCCGAGAACATTGCGTTGCCCACAATCGGAAACGCACCCCGCCGGAACACCGAAACCGACGAGGCTAGACCTATCACCGTCGCGTCGAGTGGGTTGGTAGTAAGGGCAGCCACACCTATCGCAATGCCACTCAGGCTCAGGCGCCCCTGCTCGATACGTACCTGAGGAATGTTCAACAATGGGCCGGCAATACAAAGAAAGGCAACGTGGACGAAGCGATCTGGGTGCTGGACATCTAAAGGCGCGGAGACAACATTTAGGACGGCAACTACGAGGCCGAGTCCAATCAAGTATGTGTAGGTCCAAAAGGCTTTGCCCATCCTTCTTGTTAAGCTGCCGCCACAAAAGGTGATGCTTTGAAGCCAAAGCCCTTCAGGGTATTGGTGGTTGACGACAGCATCGTGCCGCGTACCGCGGCTCGCGCGATGCTCGGCTCAACCACCGATTTGCGCCACGCCGGTGAGGCGTCCTCCGGAGCTGATGCACTGCGTGCAATGGAGGCGGCGAAGCCGGACCTCGTTTTGATGGACGTACACATGCCTGATATGGATGGTCCGGCGACCGCTAAGGCCCTCCTAGCAAAATATCCGGGCACGAAGATCGTGGCTTGGACTGTATCTGATTCAAGCGACGATCTCCTTCGAATGATGCAGGCCGGATGTTCGGGCTATGTATTGAAAGACGCTGGACCCGCGGAACTGAGACGAGCATTACTGTCTGCCTTGCGCAGCGAGAGTCCGGTGCCGCGGCGCATGATCCCCGAGGTCCTGAGGCGAGTCGCTGAGTCTACCCCTCTCTCGACCCAGACGAACGTCTCTCTCACGTCCAGGGAGATGCAGATCCTTCGCGGCGTCGCCAAGGGCAACACAACAAAGCGCCTCGCGCACGATCTCGGCTTGAAAGCTCCGTCCGTCGAGACTCACCTGCGCAACATCTTCAAGAAACTGGGAGCCGGCAATCGAGGGGAGGCTGTGAGCTCGGCACTCAAGCTCGGTCTGATCACCCTCGGCGATCTCTAACCTCCGGAATCGCGCGCACGGATTTCCATTAGGGCGAGACCATGGTTTTCAATGGGGTGGTACTCATTGTTTTTGACGATTCCCTCCGGCGTGCCGTCCGTGGACACTTTGGCTCACTCAAGTGACCTGGAAAACGCCGCCGCAGATGAAGGGAATCTAAGGGGATAGGAGGGAGTATCGATGGTCCGCATGTTCAAGCGCCTTCTTCGGGGCGGAAGCAAGCAGAGGGTGCTCGGGACCTGGGTTCTCTAACCTAAGTCAGCGAAGCGCCGATCGGGCGCTAATACGGGCGCTTCAGCCGGGTCAAAACTCGATTCGGCGAGCCTAGAATTCCAGCGTCGTGCCTCCATTCAGAAGTCTGTCATGGCCCGCGCGAATCTACGCGTCCCTGGTCATTGCGCTCGGAGCCGGAATGCTCCCGCTCGCATGGTTTCTCTATCACCCCATTCCTTCAGCCGCCTTACCGACCTTGCTGTATCTGGCTGTGGGAACACAAATCGCGGCTTTGCGGCCGATTCCTTGGAAAACCGGACATCAGACCGTCGTCGACCCCCTCCTAGTCGCGACTGGTTTGTTCGCGCCGGGGGCGGGTGTTGGCTTGGTCGCGTGGCTGACCACTTTTGACGGAAGGGTGCCTGGCCGCAACATTCCATGGTGGGCGTTCCTCTTCCGCCCGGCGGAGTCGGCGCTAATCCACGTTCTTCCTTCTATCGCGGTTGCCTCGATAGGTCACAACCCTCTCACCAACCTGGATTACTGGTGGACGATACCCGTCCGCACAAGCATCTACGTAGTGGCGGTAGTTGCATTGAACTATGTGATCACGGCCCTCGCGATTTCACTGGTGCGGCGCGAATCCTTCTTCGCCACGCTGCTCGACAATGTCGGATTGCCAACTACCGCGGCCACACTTGCCCTTAGCTTCGCAGGTGGAATCCTCTTTCTACTACTTCGCGCGGATCCATTTCCAGTTGGCTACGTGATTGCTCCAGGGCTTTTCATTTTCGTCCTCGCTGTTCGCGGCACCATCAGCGATGTTCAACGCCAAACTGTTTTGAAGGATCAAACGCTGGACCTTGCAGCCCAGGCACTTGACGCTCGAGACCGCTATACCGAGTCTCATTCGATTCGCGTCTCGGAGCTGGCGGGACGGCTTGGCGAACACTTGGAACTCGGAGATCGTGAATGTGAGCTGATCCGAACCGCAGGTTCGTTGCACGACCTGGGCAAGATTGGGGTGCGCGACGACATCCTAAACAAGCCTGGGCCGCTGACCGAAGAGGAATGGGAGATCATGCGTCGCCATCCCGATTTAGGCGCCGACATGATCGCTCAGCACTCGGCCCTTGCCGAGGTTGCGCCCCTGGTGCGGCATCACCACGAGCGTTGGGACGGAACCGGCTATCCGGCGGGACTTAGGGGAGACGTCATTCCTTTTGGCGCGCGAATTCTGTCCGTTGCTGACTCGTTTGACACAATCACAGGATCCCGCTTATACCGAAAATCGCTCATGACGCCAATCGAAGGCGTCGAAGACATCAGCAAGCGGGCCAGCCACTGGTATGACCCGAATGTCGTCGATGCGCTGAGGGAACTCCATGGGCTCAAGGCACTTGAGGTCGTGAATCGGCCAGAGGTGCCGCGTCGAGTGTCGACGTATCGCGTACTGCGATCTAATCCGGGTTTTAGCAATCTGATCTCTGCGATTGGAATCTCTGCAATCGGAGACCCACTGACTCAAGTGGCCACCCTGGTCTCAATATTCCTGTTCACAGGCGATGCGCGCCTAGTCGCATTGGGTTTCATAGTTCAAGCCGTCGCCACGGTCATTACGAGCGGGCTCTTAGGCGGTATCACAGATCGGCTGCCACGCCGTGTTCTAATCGTGGCGCTCGACTTCTCGCGCGCGGGCTTGCTGTTCGCAACCCCTTTCCTTATCGGCATCAACTGGCGGCTTCTCATACCTGTTCTCTTTGTACTTGCAGCCATCAACGCCATCGTCCAGCCTGCGAGGCAGGCAGCTATACCGGCGCTCGTACCGCATGGCCAAGTTGGAAAGGCGAATGCGATGGTTTCTGCTACAACGATGCTCGCCGGGGCTGTCGGCTTCGGGTTGGCGGGGACGATTCTAGCCTGGAGGCCCTCGTCCACCAATATGCTGTTTTGGGCTGACGGGGCGACGTTTGCGTTGGCGGCAGCCATCGTGATGGGTGTGCCGAACCTGGGCGGCGGAATTCTTAAGACCAAGGTGTCGGGAGCTTTGCGGCGTAGCTGGGCGCTCATTGAGGCTAGACCCCACCTGTTGGTTGGAACCCTCGCTTCCTTTCTGCTACCTCTGAGCTTTCCTGCCTTAGTCGCGCTGGCCTATAAGGTTTCGTGCACGCCGAGTGACCTACAGTGCAGTCTGGGTGGACAAACATACTCGGCACTCGAACTCGTGCTCACCGTTGGGATTCTGGTTGGTTCGATTGCAGTAACGCGGATTTCTTCCATTGGCACAATGCCAGTGGTTGGCGCTGGTTTACTCGTGACCGGCGTCATGGCAGTGGTAATTGCCGCTAGCCCAACATCTTTCGTGTGGTTGATTGTCTTCGCCCTATTCGTTGCGTCTGTTGGCAATCCCATCTACCAGATAGCAAATCAAACGGCACTCATTGAGGCGGCTGACCCTAGCAACCGCGGCAGCGTAATGGCCACTCGGTTCGGACTGGTGCAGACGGCGAGCATAGTCGGCATCGCCGTCGGTGGGTTAATCACCAAAGAGTACGGCCCATTTGCGGCTTATGGCGTTCTAGGGATAGGGCTCGTCCTTCTCGCGATGTACGCCATTGCGGCTGGGCGAAGCACCACCAATCCACTGCACGGCGCTGCATACGAGGATGCGGCGAGTCTCCCGAGTGGTGGCTCCGTTAATGGACAACCAATCGACCGAGACAGGGCTGTCGCTGGCCAGGTCCCCTCGGACGACGAAGCTAGGGCTCGTAATATCGACCTACACGAGGCCAAGACCTAGGCCGGCTCGGGCCCTGGTTCTGCTCGTCATACTGCGCGTGATTGCATAACGTGCGTTCCACCCCGCAACCCGGAGCGCCCCACGAGAGTGAACTCGAGAGTCCGACCCCGATCAGCGGGGTCACG
>WNGO01001263.1_pt1 | contig 26029 bp, 27 predicted proteins | sample 5400511 | NCBI WGS metagenome assembly WNGO01 (sample SAMN13153380, study PRJNA577476) | soil metagenome | isolation source: 20 cm soil or saprolite under Garry oak tree replicate 2 | place: USA:California | collected 2016-06-15 | reverse complement strand
GATGGCCGTGTGTCGCCGCCGTGGGAAACGCGCCCTGACGAGTTCCCGCTCGCCGGCGAGGTGCTGGCCAACGCGACCGGTCTGATCGTGCACTCGCACTACGTCGAGCAGCGCGTCGTCGAGGCCGGATACGACGGGCCCATCTGGCGCATCGAGCACCCGGCCTGGCCCGGGGCGGGCATTGAGCCGGCCCCGAAGGAGGGCCGGCCGCTCTTCGGTTGCTTCGGCCATTTGAATGCGAGCAAGCGCATCCCTCAACTGGTCGAAGCCTTCGCTCTCGTCCGCACGCGTCATCCGAACGCCAAGCTCCTGCTCGTCGGGCCCGCATCGCCCGGCTTCGATGCGGACCGATTCGTTGCGGAAGGCGTGGAGCGGATCGGTTACGTCGAGGAGGAGCAGCTCTGGTCTCTGATGGCCGCGTGCGACGCCTGCATCTCGCTGCGCTCGCCCACGATGGGAGAGACGTCCGGCAGCGCCATTCGCGCGCTCTCGCTCGGACGGCCGCTCGTCGTCAGCGATCTCGGCTGGTTCTCCGAGTTACCGGATGACGTTGCGCTGAAGGTGCCCGTCGACGAGAACGAGATCGCGTCGCTCGCGACCGCGCTGGAGCTGCTCGCCTCCAGCGAGCCGACGCAACTCGCGATGAGCGATGCAGCGCGCGCATACGCCCAGCGCGAGCACGAGGTCGGAGACGTTGCAGAGAACTACGCCGCGGCGCTGGAAGAGGCCGCCGGGGGGACCGGCGTTGCCGACGCAGTTGTCGCCGAGGTCGCGCAGGCCGCAGCCGAGATCGGCATCGAGCCCGGGACGCCCTTCGCCGCCGAGCTTGCCGGCCGGCTGGACGACGTCGGGCTCGCGCGGAACGGCCGGCCGGAGCCCGCTCCCCCGCCGAAGCCCAGCCGTCTTGCCCGCGTGCCGGTCTGGGCTTGGCTGGCTGGGCTTGTCGTGCTCTCCGCTGTCTTCCGGTACGGGCTGTCCCGCCGCGTCGTCGCGCCCTGGATCATGGTCGACGAGCTCATCTACTCCGAGCTCGCCAAGAGCTTCGCGCAGACCGGTCACTTTCTCATTCGCGACGTGCACCACGGTGCCTACGGCGTCGTGTACCCGCTGCTGATCGCCCCGGCGTGGCGCGTCTTCGGTTCCGTGCAGGACGCGTACGCCGCGGCGAAGACGATCGGCTCGGTGCTGATGTCGCTGACCGCCATTCCGGTCTACTTTCTCGCGCGACGAGTTCTGGCACCGGTGCCTTCGTTGCTGGCCGCGCTACTGGCCGTCGCCGTGCCCTCACTGATGTACACGGGCACGCTGATGACGGAGACGGTCTTCTATCCGCTCTTTGCCTGCGTGGCGCTTGCGTTGGTGCTTGTGCTCGAACGGCCGACGACTCAGCGGCAGCTCGTGCTGCTCGCGCTCTGCTTGCTCGCCTTCTTGACGCGCTCGCAGGCGATCGTGCTCGTCCCCGCGGTTGCGACAGCACCGCTTCTCCTCGGCTGGCTCGACCGCCGTCGGCTCCGGATGCTCGCGGACTTTCGTGTTCTGTACGGCTCGCTGGCTGCAGCCGTCGTGGGCGTGCTGGTCGTCCAGTTCGCCCGCGGCCACTCCCCATTCGACGTGCTGGGGAGCTACAGCGTGACGGGCCACGCGACGTACCGGCCCGATCAGGTCGCCAAGTGGGTCATCTTCCACGTTGCCGAGCTCGACCTCTATCTCGGCATCGCACCCTTTGCGGCTTTGCTGCTGCTCGTGTTCGTCGCCCGCTCGCTCGACCGTCCGCTCCGCATCTTCCTCGCCGCCGCACTCCCGCTGACCGCGTGGCTGCTGCTCGAAGTCGGCGCGTTCGCTTCGGCGCTTTCGCCGCGCATCCAGGAGCGCAACCTCTTCTATGTCGCACCGCTGTTCTTCATCGCCCTTCTGGCGTGGATCGAGCGCGGGATGCCCAGGCCTCCACGCGCGGCTGCCACCGCGGCCGTGCTCGCCGCGGCTCTGCCCGGCGCCATTCCGTATCACCGCCTCATCGACACCTCTGCCGAGTCGGACACGCTCGCCCTGTTACCCCTGTGGTGGCTTCAGGAGACGATCGTCGGACTTGACACGATCCCGGTCGTGGTCGTCGCGGCGTCCGCGGCGATCGGGCTCGTCTTCTTCTCCATCTCGCCGCGTTACGCCCTCGTCCTTCCCGCGCTCGTCCTGCTCTGGTTCGCGTTCGCGACCGAGCGGATCGAACGGTTCGATCACGGCTTTCCCAAGGCGTCGGTGGGAGCGCTCTATCAGGGCATCACCGCGCCGAGGCGCGACTGGATCGACGCCGCTGTCGGTCGAAATGCCGACGTGGCATTCGTCTTCTCCGGCAAGGATCCGACCCACCATCCGGACACGTTGTGGGAGAACGAGTTCTACAACCGCAGCATCGGCCCGGTGTACGACCTCCGCCAGCCGTCGATGGGAGGCTTGCCTGAGACGAAGGTCACGCAGAGGGCTGACGGCGTGCTGCTCGACAACGGACAGCCGGTTCGCCACACGTACGTCCTGAGCGAAGAAAGCGTGCCGCTCGCCGGCACCGTCGTTGCTCGGGACGCGCGGAAGGGAATGGCGCTGAGGCGAACCGACGGGCTTGTTCGCATCGGGTATCGCGTGACCGGCCTCTATCCCAACGACACCTGGTCCGGGAAACGCGTCACCTACACACGGCTTCGCTGCGCGGGTGGCACGGTCACTGCGCAGCTGCGGCGCGACGCGAACCTCATCACCGGATCTCAGACCGTGCAGGCGGAGAGCAGAAGGGTCACCTTCCTCTCAAACGATGACGCCATCCTCACCGCTCCGCTGCATCCGCGCAACGGCGTGTGCCGCGTCGTTTTCACAGTCACTCCAACTGCCATCCCGGGCCCCGCAGATCCGCGCGTGCTCGGCGTGCACTTCCTCGCGTTCCGCTACGCCGCTCCGTGAGGATCGCCTACGACGTCACGCCGCTCTCGCATCCGCGCACGGGCGTCGGCAATTACATCCTCGGTGCTTTGAAGGGCATGGTGGAGGCAGCGGACGGATCGTTCGAACTGGTCGCCTTCGGCCCGGTCAGCATCCGTGGGCGGAGGCTCCTCGACTCGACGCTCGCGGACCTCCCGGTCGGACGGCGCCTCGCGACCGTGCCGTTCGCACACGCCGTGCGAACGGCCTGGAGCCGGCTCGGACGCCCTCCGGCTGAACGCTTCCTCGGTCAGACGGACGTGCTGCACTTCACAGACTGGATGGTGCCGCCGGGGCGGCCGCGCGTCCGCGCCACGATGATCCACGACCTCGGTCCGCTGCGATACCCAGAACGGTTGCACCCGCGAACGGTGCGCATGCACACCGCGACTGCTCGGGCCGCGGCGGGTTGCGACGTCGTCTTCACGAACGCGGCGGGATTCCGCGCGAGCGCATCCGCGTCGCGTACCCCGGCGTCGACGCTTGCTACCGACCGGACGGCCAGAGGTACGAAGCCGGGCGCCCGTACGTCTTCACAACCGCGACCGAGGACTGGCGCAAGAACCGCGGCGTGGTCGAGGCCGCGCTGGCGCGGCGCGGCAACGACCTCGCGTTGCTGTCGCTGGGCGATGGCGGTCGCGGCTACGTCGCCGACGAAGAGCTGCCTTCCCTCTATCGCGGCGCAGAGGTCTTCGCCTATCCCTCGCGCTTCGAGGGTTTCGGGATTCCGATCATCGAGGCGATGGCGTCCGGAGTGCCCTGCGTCGTCTCCTCGCACCCTTCGCTGGACGAGGCTTGCGGCGACGCCGCCGTTCGCGCCGATCCCGAGAGCCCGGAGGCGTTCGCAGAGGCGATCGGCCGAGCTCTGGCCGAGCGTGAACTGCTCGTTTCGCGTGGCCTCGTCCACGCGGGCCGCTTCACCTGGCTCGAAACGGGCCGCGTTCACCTGCGGAGCTACGCTGACGCGCTGTGATGCGCGTCGCGATCGACGTCTCTCCCCTCGCTCAGACGCGCGCCGGAACGGCTCGATACCTGAAGGGGCTGACCCGCGAGCTCGAACGGCGCGACGACGTCGCGGTCTCGACCCGCTCTTTCGGAGGCAGGAGCCGTCTCTCGACACTTGCGCGGGACGGCGTCTGGTACCCGTTCCTGCTCGGGCGCGAGAGCGCCGCCGATGTCCTGCATTGCCCGACCTACCGCGGCCCTCTTCGCTCGCGCGTGCCGCTCGTCGTCACGGTGCACGACCTCGCTGTGCTCCGGCACGCGGAAGCGTTCAACCGCTGGACGCGCACGTACAGTCCGCGTGTCGTACCCGCCGTACTCCGCGCGGCGCGACGTGTGATCGCGGTGTCCGACTTCACGCGCCGCGAGCTCGTCGAGCTGCTCGGAGTGCCGGACGAGAAGATCCGTGTCGTCCCGAACGCCGTCGGCGACGAGTTCACCCGAGAGGGCCCGGCGGAGGCCGGTGACTATGTCCTGGCCGTCGGAACGCTCGAACCGCGAAAGAATCTCGACAGGCTCGTGGCAGCGATCGGGAAGACCGACCGGGAGCTTCGTGTCGTCGGTGCGCGCGGCTGGGGCGGCGTCGAAGTCCGAGGAAACGGCGTCCGCTGGCTCGGGGAAGTCGACGACGCCGAGCTCGCACGCCTCTACCGTGGCGCGGCCTGTGTCGCGTACCCGTCGCTCTACGAGGGTTTCGGGATCCCGGTCCTGGAGGCGATGGCGTGCGGCACGCCCGTGGTCACCACGCGCGGGACTGCGATGGAGGAAGTCGCGGACGGAGCGGCCGTCCTCGTCGATGCGCGCGATCCTGCGGAGATCGCCGCCGGCATCGAACGCGCGGCCGCGGAGCGGGAAACGCTCGTCCCGCGCGGGCTCGAGCGGGCGCGTGCGTTTCGCTGGGATGCCGTGGCGGCGGCGACGGTCGAGGTCTACAAGGAGGCTCTGGCATGAGCGACAAGCCGCTCGTGGTCGTCGACGCGGACGTGCTCGGGCGCCGCCGCACCGGCGACGAGACGTACGTCACGCAGTTGCTGCGTGAGCTGCCTGCTGTTGCAGCGGATCTTCGCATCGCCGCCGTGACGCGTGACCCTGAGCTCGTTCCCGACGGGATCGAACCGGTGCAACTCTCGGCGCGCTCGCAGGAGCTACGCATGGCCGTGACGCTTCCGCTTCTCCTGCGGCGGCTCCGGCCTGACGTTGCGCACTTCATCCACGCGCTGCCGCTGCGTTGCCCGTGCCCCGCGGTCGTCACCGTGCAAGACCTCTCCTGGGAACGGGATCCGAGCGTATTCGGCTTCTGGGACCTCGCGACCTTCAAGGTCTTCGTCCGCCGCGCCGTCCGCAAGGCCGAGCGTGTCCTCGCGATCTCGGAGCGCACGAAAAGCGACCTGATCGAGCTCTATCGCACGATGTCGGACAAAATCGTCGTCACGCCCCTCGCGCCCGATCCGGCGTTCGTGCCCGCCGGCGAGCACGATTCGTTCCTCCTCTTCGTCAGCGCGATCGAGCCGCGCAAGCGGGCCGCCGAAGGATCCGGACCTCGTCGCCGAGCTGACACGTCGAGGGGCGGACGTCCGCGGGTACGTCCCGAAGGAAGAGCTCGTGCGCCTCTACCAGCAGGCTGCGTGCCTTGTCTTCCCGTCTCGGTATGAAGGCTTCGGCCTGCCGGTCGTCGAGGCGATGGCCTGCGGTACGCCCGTCGTGGCCGCGCCGGAGAAGGCGATGCAGGAGGTAGCCGGCGACGCGGCGATCTTCACCGACGACCTCGCCGACGGCGTTCGCCGTGCGCTCGCGGACCGGGTGCGACTTTCGGCGGCCGGCCTCGAGCGGGCCAAGGCTTTCTCCTGGCGCGAGACCGCGCGGATCACCGCCGACGTCTATCGCAGCGTGCTCGCAGCATGAAGGTTTCGGGTGTGTTCGTGGTGACGGGCCCCGACGAGGCCGAGCTCTTGCGCGCTTCGCTCCCCGCGCTGCGGCCACAGGTCGACGAGCTCGTCGTCGTCGCGAACGGCCTTGGGAGCAGTCCCGGGAACTTTTCCGGCGACGCGCACATATTGGAGAACGATCGTGCGCTCGGCTTCTCCGCGAACGTCAACAAGGGCATCGCCGCGACCTCGGGCGAGTACGTCGTGATCTCGAATCCCGACGCTGTTGCCGAGCCAGACTGCGTGCGCGAGCTCGTCGAGTTCGCCGACGCGCATCCGCGCTGCGGCATCGCGGGGCCGAGGATGATCAATCCCGACGGCACCCTGCAGGCCTCACGGCGAAGCTTTCCCACGGTTGGCGGAACAATTGTCAGAAGAACGCCGCTTCGCACTCTCTTCCCACCCTTGCGCTGGCAGCGGCGGCACTACCTCCTCGACGCTCCGGACGACGAGCCGCTGCAGGTGGACACCATGCTGGGCGCCTTTCTGCTCATGCGCCGCGCGCTGCTGGACGAGATTAACGGGTGGGACGCGGGCTACAAGCTCTACGTGGAAGACATCGACCTGAGCTACCGCGCGATGAAGGCCGGGTGGGAGCGTTGGTGGGTACCGAGTGCTGTCGTGCACCACGAGTATCAGGCCGTCATCGACAAGCGCTTCTTCACGCGCCGGAACCTCTGGCACCTACACGCGATGCTTCGCTTCCTCCGCAAGCATCCCGAGCGTCTCTTCGCTCTCCGATGACGGGCGAGAAATACGACACGAGCGCTGAGCGTTGGTCTGAGATCGCCTACGCCGATGCGGCGACCTACCTCGCCCATCGTGGCGAGCTGGTGTTGAGGCTAGGCCCGCCGCTCGAGCAGGGCGACACCTTGCTCGATCTCGCATGCGGCGACGCCGCCGCCGCCGAGCATCTGCCGGGCCTGCGTTACGTGGGCTTGGACGCGAGTGCCGAGATGGTCAAGGCCGCGCAACTGCGCGGCCGCGCGGTCGTGCTCGGCGACCTCAACGACTACGAGCCCTCTGAGCCGGTCGCGGCCACGACCTGCTTCCGCGCGATCTACTACGCGAAGGATCGCGTCGCCTTCTTCCGTCGCGTGGCGGAATACACCGAGCGGAAGTTCGTCTTCGATCTGAACCCGCGGCAATATCGCGTCGAGGATGTGTGCGCCGAGGTGCGCGCGGCAGGCTTCGATCAAGTGGAGCTGCGTCCGTTCTTCTCGCCGCAGCACTTCTCGTTGCCGCGATCGGTGGCGAGCGCGCTCTATGCGCTGGAGCGGAGCGGCCCGGTCGCACGACTGCTGCTGACGATGCGCTTCAGCTACTTGTGCGCGGCCTTCCGCGGCAGGAACACGTAGCTCACCTTCGCGCCCAGGTGACGCCGGTCCGTCTGGTCTGGCGACAGCTCGATGGGGACGAATGTCGGACTGATCGTCACCTCGACGCGGAAGCGAGGTCCCGGTGCCTTCAACACGACCGGAATCTGCTCCTTGCTGTGGATGTCGAACCGCCTCACCTCGGTCGGCTTCCCCAGGTGCGGCTGCTTGTCGTCTCCGATCACTATTCGCCCGATCGCCACGGTCACGTGGCCGGTCTTGTTCGGCCCGCCCCAGGGGACACGAGAGACGACGACGCGAATCCGCCCCGCGCGACCGCCCAGCGTCGAATAGCGCGTGTAGGCGCTGAACGCGCCCGTCCAGCCGTCGGAATAGACACCGACGACCGAACCGCGTAGCCGCAAGGGCGAGGCAACCTTGACGAGCCGCCACGGCTCGAGCCCGCCGCCGGCCGTGTGCAGGTGCGTCGCAACCGTCTTCCCGACGACATCGATGCCCTGCTCCTCGACGACGTACGGATAGCCCCAGGGGCCGCAGCGACCGTGGCTGCAGAGTGCGCCGTCGGATGCGCGAGGATCGGGTGTCAGAAACGGGCCCGGGCCCTGCGCTGTCCCGTCGAGGCTCCACACCGCCTTGATCGAGCGGTTCCAGAACTCGGTCAGCCACTCGCCGTTCTGGTCAGCCATCTGCTGGCCGATGTAGAGCGTCGGCGCGCCGCCTGTGACGTCGTCGACCCAACTGAACGGCGTGCGGATATTGTCGGCGAAGCGATCCGAGAAGCGGTTCGAGCCAGAAGCGAAGGCGATCTCGCCGGTGAGGTTCCAACCGATGACCGCCGCTCCAACGGCGACGGCGAGCCACACCGCTCCGCGGCCGATGAACCGCGGCGCGAGCAGGAGAGCGATCGAGAAGCCGAGCAGCGCGATCAGACCGATCTTCGCGCCGGTTGGATCGAGCTGGAGGTAACGGTTGGCCTGCTGCAAGATCGCGAGGCCCGGCGCGTTGTAGGAGAGGTCGATTCCCATCTCGTACGGTGTGGTCAGGATCAGCAGCAGCACGAAGGCCGAAGAGAGCGCGAGCGCGACCGGATGCAGCCGCCGCCGCTCGAGCCACACCGCCGTCCCGGTGAACAGCAACGGCGCGAGGAAGATGAGGTTCCGTTCGTAGGTGTAAGTCCCGAACGTGATCGAGACGTAGGTCGCCTTCACCGCGGTGTAGAGGCCGAAGCAGACGATCGCAGCGAGGAGGACGCTCCGAAAGATGCGCAACTCCCGACGCGGCGCTTCTCCCGGTGCGCGCCAGAGCACCGCCAGCCCCGCCACCACGGGCAGCACGCCGAGTCCGATCGTCAACGCGCCGGCGGCGTTGAGGCCCAGATCCAGCATCCGGCTCTTGTAGAGACGGGTCGCGTAGTTCCATTCGAGCGAGCGGTGACCAAGCACCGCGCTGATGAACACCGCGACGCCGACGACGAGCGTCGAGAAGCCCACCCAATCCCGCGCGCTCCAGGTTCCGCGCCGGCGGCTGAGGTACTCGGATCGCCAGAGCAGGAAGGCTCCGGCCAGCAGGAAGACGGCCGGGAGCACTCCGAGCTCCCCGCGCACGAGGGGCGCGATCGCCGAGGCGAGGACGGCACCGCCGATCCACCAGCGTGACGGCGTCAGTAACGCCCGCATGATCAGGAAGAGCGCCAGGGTCGAATAGAAATAGGCGAACGGTTCCTCGACGATCATCGACGAGTACGCGACCGCCGGAATCGCCGCCGACGCCGCCGCGACGAAGAGCGCGGGCCTACGCCCGACCAGCAGGCGTGCGAGACCGTAAGCGGGAAAGACGGTCGCGGTCGTCACGATCACCGTCACGTACTTCACGGTCGCGTAGGCGGAGTGGAGGTTGTCGATGAGCCATGCGGGCGCGAGCACGTACGTCCACAGCGTCGTGAAGGAGTAGGGCGCGCCGCGCCGCGCCGCGTGGCCGGTATCGGCGATCGCGCGTGAAAGCTGCGTCAGCTCGAGCTCGTCGCCGAAGAGCCACGGCGTCTTGTGGGCCCAGGCCTCCACCATGTAGACGATCGTCAGCCAGAGGAAGATGCTCAGCAGGGGCACGGCCGCCAGAAGCCGGTCGGCCAGCGTCTGTTCAGCCGACTTGGTCCGCGCGGTCAAGACAGCCATTTTGCGTGAGTCAGTCAGCGGTCGCGCCGAGGGCGGCGCGAGGATCGAGGTCGGTGTGGCGACGCACGAACCGACACGGCACCTGTGCGAGCGCGCACGCGTCGACGACCAGGCCCAGCCGCTCTCGCGGCGCGTCGGGAATCGTCACGAGCACGGTGTCGGGGTGCACGCGGGAGAGAATCCCCTCGATCTCCTCTGTCCCTCCCAACACGGGCACGCCCTGAAGGCGCCGGCGCGACAGCCGGGCATCGTCGTCCACGAAACCAACCACCTGCTCGCCCGCCGTCTCCCGCAGTTCCCGCAAGAGGCTGCGGCCCCCGCGACCAGCTCCGACGATGAGCGTGCGGTGACGGTCGCCGCGACCGGTGAGCGCGGAGACACCACGCACGAACGCACGCTCCCAGAACCGCGAGGCGCCGATCAGGATCGTGCACACGAGCGCGTCGATGACGAAGACGCTACGTGGGAAGGGGCCCCAGGTCTGCGTGGCGTCGAGGATCAGGTATGCGACCACCTCCGATACCACGACCGCCGCGACGATGCTGGCCGCGTCCCGTGCACCGGCATAGCGCCAGACGCCGCGGTACAGGCCGAACGGGATGAACGCCAGGTAGCGGACGGCGAGCACGATGCTGATCGAGACGAGGAAGATATGCCGCTGATAGGGGCTGCCGCTTCCCTGTAGCCGCAGGTAGTACGCCACGGCGAAGGAGGCGGTGATGAGCGCGAAGTCGACCAGCGACTCGACGAGTCGCCGCGGATTCGCGACGAAGGTGCGCAGCCAGCCACGATCACCGGTGAAGCCCGGCGCGCGCTCCACGTCGGAGAGGACGCTCGCGAACTGAACGAGCAGCGCAAACGTGAGCAACACGCCGATCAACGTCACCCACGCGTTGTCGAGCACGGCATAGAAGAGGCTGGTCGTTCCGAGCGCAGCGGAGATGACCGCCAGCAGGACGACTGCGCGCTTCTCCGAGAGACCGTGATACACGAGGCGGTGTGAGGTGTGGTCGCGTCCTCCCTGGTACACCGGGCGGCCGTCGAGCAGGCGGACGATCGTGACCAGTGTCGTGTCGAGGATCGGCACGGCGAGCACGAGGATCGGCAGCAGCAGCGTTGCGACGGTCGTGCCCGCCACTTTCCAGCTCGCGCTCAGGCCGAGCGCGCCCAGCGCGAAACCCAGCGGCTGGCTGCCCGAGTCGCCCATGAAAACCGAGGCGGCTTTGGCGCGGCGCAGGTTGAAGGGCAGAAAGCCTGCGCAGGCGAGTGCGAGTGCGAGTGCGAGCACCAGCACCACATGGTTCTTGTGCATGGTGACGGCGTCCACGGCGAAGAACGCAGCGGCAATCCCGGCCAACGTCGCTGCGAGCCCGTCCATGTTGTCGAGCAGGTTGAACGCGTTCGTCAGCCCGACGAGCCACAGGAGTGCGACCACACCTGCCAAGAAGTCGTTCGAGATCAGACCGGAGATCGTCAGCCCGCTGAAGATCACCAGCGCGGCCGCCGCAAATTGCGCGGCCAGCTTCGGGATCGGCCCGAGTGAAAAGAGGTCGTCGAGCAGCCCGGCGACGAAGAGGATCGCGCAGCCGCCGACAATCGCCAGCAGCTCCCGGTTCGCCGGGGCCGCACCTACGGCGACCGCAACTCCGACTCCGGCAAGGAGGCCGGCGAAGATCCCGATGCCGCCGAACATCGGCGTGGTCCGCTCGTGCCAGCGATCTTCGCGCGGAGCCGCGGCAAGACGCGTGACGAGCGGGGTGCGAAGCAGCAGCCAGATGGCCGCGGCCGCGGCTGGAAATGCAGCGATCGCCGCGAGCGCCTTCACGGAACTGAAGCGTAACGAAGGGCTGTAAGCACCATGTGAGGCCACCTCTAGACTAGGCCGCGCGTATGACGACGGTATACGGGGATCTCGTCCGCTACCGCGAGCTGTTCGGGAACCTCTTTCGCCGGGACGTCCAGGCGAAATACCGGGGCTCGCTGCTCGGCCTCGCGTGGACGCTTGCGAATCCCGTCCTTCTCATGGCCGTCTATCTGCTCGTGTTCTCGGTGTTGTGGAAGACCCCGTTCGGGTCGGAGGGGCACTACGCGCTCTTCTTGCTCGTCGGATTGTCGGCCTGGATCTTCTTCGCGACCTCGGTGCAGTCCGCATCGAGGTCGATGCTGGACAACGCCAATCTCATTCGGAAGACGCGGTTTCCGCGCCAGCTGCTGCCGCTCGCGGTGGTCGCGACGCACCTGATCAGCTTCGGCGTCATGCTCGTCGTCCTGCTCGCGGTGAACTTCGCGCTCCTGCCGCGCGTTCGTGCGACCGAGTGGCTTGCGCTTCCGCTCGGGCTCGCGGTCGTCGCGGTCACGTGCGGCCTTGCCCTTGCGATCGCGTCGCTGAACGTGCTCTTCCGCGACATCGAGTTCCTGGTCTCGGCGCTGCTGCTGCCTCTCTTCTTCCTGACGCCTGTGCTCTATCCGCTGAACGATCCGCAGATCGCCCGGCGCGACTGGGTCGTCGACATCATCCACTGGGGGAATCCGCTCTCGCCGCTGATCGAGGCGCTGCGGGATCCGCTCTTCTACGGGCGGCTGCCGGGCCTCGGGGACACGATCTACACGGTCGTCGCCGCGGTTGTCGCTCTCGCGCTCGGTGCCTACGTCTTCAACCGCGTCGACGACCAGATCGCAGTCGAAGTCTGATCCTGCCGTCGTAGATCCAAGGTTCGTCACCCTCCGGCTGCCAGGCCGGAAGGCCTGCGATCTCGATGTTCGGCACGAGGGGAGGGAGCAGGGAGGGTAGAACGAGCGGATAGGGGAACGCTGGGTTGCGTCCGCCACCGGGCGCGTACGGTTCGAGCTCCGCCGCGGGCCGCCGTGCATCGATCGAGCCGCCCACCGCTGCATAGCCCTCCATGTGCGCGGCGTAGACGCGTTCCTCCCAGTCGGGATCGAGGTCGGCGTTCGGCGGCAGGTGCGCGCGCGCTGCGGTCGCGTCGCGCGGGCCGACCTCGACGTCGAGGTGCGGCGAGTAGTTGCCGAGCTCGGCGAGCCAGAACCGCTGCTCGTCGACGAGATCGAAGGCGAGGCGGTACGGGCCCGGCGGGATCGGGCCGCGCAGGTCGAGCTCCCGCTCGACGCGCTCGCCCGGTGCGGCGCTCACCTCGTAGCGGAGGCCGTCCCAGAGGATCGGGTTGTCCCTCTCGTCGAGCCAGTGGTACGAGAGGTTGAGTCCGCGCCACGGCGCCGTGCCTGCGTTCTCGAGCACGACGCGGGCAGGCGTGAGCGTTCCCGCGCGCGGGGGGTCCAGCTCGTACCCGAACCAGCGCACCGCGAGCGGACCGGCAGGAACAGGATGGTCACCGACTGCTTCCAAGAGCCGGACTAGCCTACGTGGCGTGGAACCGCTTCTCGTCAGGGCGTGCCGGCTCGAGCCGGTCGAGCGCACGCCCGTCTGGTTCATGCGCCAGGCCGGCCGCTCGCTGCCGGAATATCGCGAGCTTCGAAAGAAACACGGCCTCTTCGACATAGTCGCGCAGCCGGAGCTGTGCGCCGAGGTGACGCTGCAGCCGGTGCGCCGTCACGACGTCGACGCGGCAGTGATGTTCACCGACATCATGTTCCCCGTCCTCGGCATGGGCGTCGAGGTGGACCTCGTCGAGAACATCGGGCCCGTGATCTCCGACCCGGTGCGGACCCGCGCCGACGTGGATCGTCTCGTCGTTCCGGAGCCGGAAGAATCCGTGCCGACGATTCTCGAGGCGGTGAGACTCGTCCGTGCCGCGTTGCGCGACGACCAGGCCGTGATCGGCTTCTGTGGCGGCCCGTTCACCGTTGCGGGTTATCTGATCGAGGGGAAGCCGAGTCGCGAGTTCGCGACCGTCAAGGCGATGATGTATCGCGAGCCCGACACCTGGCACGCGTTGATGGCGAAGCTGGCCGACGTGTTTGCGCGCTACGTCGGCGCGAAGGCGCGTGCAGGAGCCGACGTCATCCAGGTCTTCGACTCCTGGGTCGGCGCGCTTTCGCCGTCGGACTACCAGGAGTTCGTGGCGCCGTATTCGGCCCGCATCCTCGCCGCGGTCGAGGTGCCATCCATTCACTTCGGGACGGGCACCGCCACGTTGCTCTCTTCGATGGCCGACGCCGGTGGCGACGTGATCGGGCTCGACTGGCGCATTCCTCTCGATCGCGGCTGGGCCGAGGTGGGCGACGACCGCGGCGTGCAGGGCAATCTCGATCCGGCGGTGCTCCTCGCGCCCTGGGAGCGGATCGAGTCCGAGACCAGAGCTATTCTCGGGCGTGCCGGAGGGCGGCCGGGTCATGTATTCAATCTCGGGCACGGAGTGCCACCCAATGCAGACCCGGCCGTTCTCGGGCGTTTGACTGAATTCGTGCACGAGGCGACCGTGGAAGCGCGCGTGTGAAGGGCGCGGTCGTGCTGATGGCGTACGGCTCGCCCGAGCGGCTGGCCGACGTCCCCGCCTATTACTCGGACATCCGCGGCGGCCGTGACATCCCGCCGGAACTGCTGGCGGATCTTGTCGAGCGCTACCGCAGGCTCGGGATCGAGGACAGCTCGCCGCTGAACGCGGTCACCGAGGAGACGCGGGCGGCACTCGAGCGCGAGCTCGGCGACGTGCCCGTGTTCACCGGCATGAAGCACTGGACGCCGCGCATCGCGGAGGCAGCGGACGCCGCCCTTGCGAGCGGTGCGGACTCTGTCGTCGGCCTGGTTCTGGCGCCGCACTACTCGTCGATGTCGATCGCGGGCTACCGCCAACAGTTGGAACGTGGGCTCGGCGGCCGAGCCGAGCTCGCGTTCATCGAGAGCTGGCACGACGAGCCGGGCTTCGTCGACCTGCTCGCGGAACGCGTGCGCGGAACGGACGCCCATGTCGTCTTCACCGCTCATTCGTTGCCAGCCCGCATTCTCGATTCGGGCGACCCATACAAAGAGCAACTCCTCGAGACCTCCCAGCTGGTCGCAGAGCGCGCAGCGCTCGAGACATGGTCGTTCTCCTTCCAGAGCGAGTCCCAGACGGGTGAGCCCTGGCTCGGGCCCGACATCCTCGACCACCTGCGGGAACTTGACGCGCGGGGCGTTCGGGACGTGCTGGTCTGCCCGGTCGGGTTCGTCGCCGACCACCTCGAGATCCGCTGGGACCTGGACCACGAGGCGGCGGAGCTGGCCGGAGAGCTCGGCCTCGACTTTGGGAGGATCGAGATGCCGAATGCCGATCCGGCGTTCGTACAGGTGCTCGCCGCTCTGGTGCGACGGGTGCTCGCGGTACCCTCGGAAGCGTGATCCAACCGGGCGAGATCGCCGCCGACCACGCCTCGCGGCACTTCAAGGTTTATCCGCGCGAGGCGCGGCGGCTGAAGGACGTCGTCGTCGCTCGTCGCCGGTCGCAGCCGACAGAGGTGCGAGCGCTTCGCGACGTCTCCTTCCACGTCGAACCGGGGAGCGCGATCGGCCTCGTCGGTCGCAACGGCTCCGGGAAGACGACGCTCTTGCGCTTGCTCTCCGGGATCATCAAGCCGACGTCCGGACGCGTCGACGTCGGTGGGCGCGTCGGGTCGCTTCTCGAGCTCGGCGCTGGGTTCCATCCGGATTTGACCGGGCGGGAGAACGTTTTCCTCAACGGTTCGATCCACGGGCTCAAGCGCGCCTACGTACGCGAGCAGCTGGACGAGATCGTCGCCTTCGCCGGGCTCGAGACATTCATCGACCTGCCGGTCCGAACCTACTCGTCGGGGATGTACATGCGCCTCGGGTTCGCGATCGCCGCGCACATCGACGCGGACGTCCTGCTACTGGACGAGGTCTTCGCGGTCGGTGACGAACAGTTCCAGCGCAAGTGCTTCGGCAAGATCTTCGAGTTCAAGCAGGGCGGAGGCACGATCGTGTTCGTCTCGCACGATGCGGCGGCGGTCGAGCGTCTGTGCGACCGTGCCGTGCTCTTGCGTGACGGATGCGTCGCGTTCGACGGGCCCACGCACGATGCGATCGTCCGTTACCGGCAACAGCTCGCCGGCGACGCGGATCCCGCCGAGCGCGGCGCGGGCCTGAAGGAGTGGGGGAGCGGCGAGGTGCGCATCGAGGCCGTGGAGTTGGTCGGCCCGGACGGCGCGCCGCGCACGCAGTTCCTCGCCGGTGAGCCGCTGACACTGCGGTTCCGCCTCGTCGCCGCCCAGGCGATCGCTCCGCCGAGGCTGTCGCTCGAGCTGCGAGACGCGTCCGGCCTGCTGGTCGCGGGCTCCGGGCGCTCGACCGCCGAGCTCGGCTGGGACGAGGAGACGACGGAGCTCGCGGCCCGCTTCGAGGTCGACCAGCTTCCGCTCGCGGACGGACGCTTTCATCTGCGGCTGGGCCTCACGGACGAGACGGGCGAGCGGCTCTACCACTGGCTCGACGATGCGCTCGCCTTCGTCGTCTACCCCGCCGGCGAGGAGCGCGGCGTGGTGCGGCTCGAAGGCCGGTGGTCCGGGGAGGAGATCGGCGCGCCGACGGAAACGGTCGCGACATGAGCTCTCGAACCTGCCCGGACTGGCCCAAGCTCATGGAGTACGCGCCTGACCTCCAGTTCAAGCACTACACGGTCGCGGAGGCGAAGCTTCCGGGCGAGGCGCTCATGAACATCCCCGACGTCAAGCTGGAAGCGGTCGCGATCTGCTGCGACCTCGAGCGACACGTCTTCTACGCGGCGCACACGGACCCCGAGGTCGCGGAGGCCCTCCGCGCCACGCACTGGTACGAGCTCGCGGAGTGGACGTCGAGCGGCCCAGGCACCGCGCTCGGCTGAGTCCTCGAACTCGGCACAGTTTCGCCACACACGCGTCCGCCTATTTCTGCCTCAGGGCATGGTCGTTTGGGACGAGACTTTGGGTCAGACCCCAGGACCGGTCCCGGGCGGACAGGCTCGATCTAGGAAGGAGCGGGCGGCTTAGCTCGTAGGCCAGGACAGAGTTCACGAAGACGACACCATTTCGCCTCACACGCGTGCGGCGTTTTCTGCATCCGGGACATGGTCGTTTCAGGCAGGGCTTGGGGTCAGACCCCAAGACGAGCCCGTACCGAACATGGATTCTGTGCCTAAACCGTGACGGGAGTGAGTAGCGCGTCGCCTTGCTCGAAGGCGAGGATGTTGTCGACCACGATCCGGGTCATCGCTTCGCGCGTCTGACGCGTGGCGCTGCCGAGATGCGGCGTCAGGACGACGTTCTGCAGCTGCAGCAGCTCGCCTGGAACGTTCGGCTCGTGCGCGAAGACATCGAGCCCCGCACGCAGCCGGCCCGAGACCAGCTCGACAACGAGCGCTGCCTCGTCCACGATCTCGCCGCGCGCCGTGTTCACGAGACATGCTCCGTCGCGCAACAACGCCAGGCGTCGCGCATCGATGAGGCCGCGCGTCTCGGGCGTCAGCGGCGTATGGATGCTGACGATGTCCGATTGCGCGAGCAGCGCGTCGAGGTCGCGGTACTCGCCCAGGTCCGTCTCCGCCGGCGTGCGCTGCGCATAGAGCACGCGCAACTCGAAGCCTTGCGCCCGCAGCGCGACCGCCTGACCGATGCGCCCGAGCCCGACGATGCCTAGCGTCGATCCGGTCAGCTCCTCCGCCAGAAAGCCCTCGGTCCAGTCCGTCGTCCACTTGCCGCTCCGAACGTACGCATCGCCTTCCACGATGCGCCGTCGTGCAGCCAGGATCAGCGCGAACGTCAGGTCAGCGGTCGCCGCCGAGAGGACACCGGGCGTGTTGCTCACAGCGACGCCCCGCTGCGCGAGCTCTTCGATGCCGAGCCGGTCGTAGCCGACGCTGTAGTTCGCGACGAGTTGCAGGCCGGGCAGCAGGTCGAGCGGCACCGGTTCGTTCGCGACGACGAGCGCTTCGACGTCCGGGCGTGGCGAGGTCAGCTCCGACAAGGCCCGTACCTCGACGTCCACGAGCTCGTCGAAGGCGGGACCCGGATACCGCCGAGTGGCGAGAACTTTCAAGAAATGAGTCTCCCATGCCGAAACGAAAAGACGATGAAGGTCAGACTTGCGCTAACCCTGGCCCTTGGGCTCGTCGCGATCGCCATCCCGTGTTCGGCGGGCGCGTTCCGCCTCGAAGGCGGGCGGTGGCCAACGGGGACGATCACGTACTACAACGAAATCCCGGCCTACACCTGGGCCGTCGACTCCGCTGCTTACGCCTGGAACACGAGCGGGGCACGCGTGCAGTTCGTCAAGACCTCACGCCGCAACGCGAACGTGTTGATCGGAATCCGCTGGTTCAAAGCCGCCGGCGACGCCAGCGTCCAGCGCGGCAACGGCGGCTTCGTCAGCGCGAAGGTCGGCATTCAGAACGGCCAGGAGCGCTACACGATGGCACTTGTCGTGGCGCACGAGCTGGGACACGTGCTTGGCCTCGGCCACGAGGACCGCGTGTGCGCGACGATGAACTCGGTCCTCGTCGACACCCACACCGAGCACTGTCCCTCCGCGCCTGCGGGGATGTGGGTCTGCCGTCTGTTGCGTGTGGACGACGTGCGCGGCGCCGTGCGGCTCTACGGGGGAACGGTCCGGCCGATGCGCGGTCCCGAGTTCTGCAACAAGTAGCTACCGTCGGCCGGCGAGTATCTCGTCCAGCGGCCGCGTGTTGACGACGTCGGCCGCCGTGGCCCACCCCCGCCGCGCCGTGTGAACGGCGAGCTCTATGTTCCCGAGCCCGCGGACCGAATGAGCATCGGTGGACACGACGATCGGCACACCGGCCTCGATCGCAAGCCGAATCTCCGCTCCTGACAGATCGAGCCGGTCCGGGAGCCCGTTCGTCTCGAGCACGACGCCTGTCTCGAGGGCGACCTCGAAGGTTCGCTCGAGATCGAGAGCGTTCGGAGGACGGTGATTGATGATCCTGCCCTTCGGATGGCTCAACGCGCGCACCGCGGGATGGCGCATCGCTTCCGTGACCTTGCGCGTCAACTCTTCGCGCTGCTGTCGCTGCCCTGCGTGCAGGCTGAGCTGCACCCAGTCGAGCTCCTCGAGTACGTCGTCGGGAAGATCGAGCATGCCGTCGGCGCGGATGTCCACCTCGGTGCCTCTCAGGACGCGGAACGGTGCGAGCGTCTCGTTGACCGCGGCGATCTCCTCGCCCTGACGCCGGAGGTCATCGGCATCCAGGCCCGGAACGACGCGCACGTTCGGCGTGTGGTCGCAGATCGCGACGTACTCGTAACCCAGCTCGAGCGCCGCGGTCGCCATCTCGAGAATGGACGCCTTGCCGTCCGACCAGGTCGAGTGCATGTGGAGGTCGCCGCGGATCTCCGCGCGCGTCAGCAGCGGCGGCGGCTCACCGCGGAACGGTTGCTCGCGGAGCTCCGGCGGGCACCAGGGAATGCCGAGCTGCGCGTACACGGATTCCTCGTCCGGTCCCGGCGGCAGTTCGCCGAGGCCTGTGACGTACGCCTCCGTACCGGTTGCGACGACCAATTCGGTGCCGAAGCGCGCCGGCTCTGCGACCACGAACTCGACGGGGACGCCTTCGACGGTGACCCCGACCGCGCGGCGTTCGCTTCGCTCGACGACGGAGACGATCGCCGGAAGCGCCTCGAACGCAGCGAGCACGGGGCCGGGACGAGTCGCCGAAGCCACGACTCCGAAGTCGAACGAAACGTCGGCCCAACGGCGGGGATCGCCGGCAACCTCGCCGCCGACCCCGGCCGCGATCTCCTCGAGCAAGGCGCGCGCTCGATTCAAGACCATCCCTTTCGCAGGCTGCGGCTTGCCTTCGCGCTCCAGCGCGGCAAGGAGTCGCTGCTCCGTCTGCGGCCCGATTCCGGACACCGACGTCAACCGCCCTTCCCGCGCGGCCGCTCGAAACTCCTCGGCCGTCGTGATGCCGAGCGCCTTGCCGATCTCGACCATCCGTTTCGGCCCGACGCCGAGGAAGCGACCGAGCCCGATCAGCTCCGGCTGCACTTCGCGTTGGAGCTCGTCGAGCTCGACGATTCGTCCTGTTTCGACGAGCTCTCGGAGGCGCGTCGCGATTCCAGGTCCGATTCCCCGTAGCTCTTCGACGCGGCCCGCCGCGACGAGCTCGTCGATCGAGGCCTTCGTCTCGCGGATCGTCTCGGCCGCCCGGCGATACGCACGTGAGGTGTAGAAGCTCGAGCCGGAAAGATCGAGCAGTGCGGCGAAAAGATCCAGCTGCTCGCCAATCTCCGCATTCGTAAGCCGTTTCACCCCGGATAGTCTGCTCAGATGGCGAGAATCGTCGTGCCGTTCCGCGGGTTGGCAGGGAAGCAGCGGCTGACCGGCCTCGGCCCGGAGGGCCATCGGACGGTCGTCCTCGCGATGCTTGCCGACGTGCTCGCGGCGACGACAGCGGTCGGGCTGACCGTGGTCGTGACGAACGACCTCGAGGGTCGGCGTCTCGCGAAGGAAGCGGGCGCGCTACTGGTGGACGATCCCGGGGGCGGGCAGAGCCCGGCCGTTGCAGCCGCGCTCGGACTGCTCGAGATCGACGCAGTGCTGATCGTCAACGCCGACGTCCCCTGCGTGCTGCCCTACGACCTGCATGCGCTGCTGGGGGCGACACCGCTCGGTGGTATCGGTCTGGTGGCATCGGCGGACGGTCGGACGAACGCGCTGAGCCTCCCGGTTCCGAACCTCTTCGAGCCGCTCTACGGGCCGCGCAGCGCAGAGCGTTTCCAGCGTGCCGCTCGCGAGCTCGGGCTTGACGCGGTCGCGGTCGCGATCCCGAACCTCGCCGACGATGTCGACACGCGTGAGGATCTCGACCGTGTGCACCTCCGCGCAGGACCCCACACGCAGTCCGCGCTCCAGGAGCTCAGGATCGCTTCGTGAAGGTTGCCGTCCTCACCGGCGGCGTCGGCGGCGCGCGCTTTCTGCGCGGCATCGTCGACGCGGTTGATCCCGCGACGGTGACGGCGATCGTCAACGTCGGCGACGACCTCGAAGTGCTGGGACTGTCGGTCTCGCCCGACCTCGACAGCGTGCTCTACGCACTTGCCGGCCTCGCGGACGACGAGCGCGGCTGGGGCAGGGCGGACGAGACCTGGAACGCGCTTGCCAGCGTCGAGTCGCTCGGCGGCGAGTCGTGGTTTCGCCTCGGCGACCGCGACCTCGGGCTGCACATCGTGCGTACGCAAGCTCTGAACGAAGGCACGCCGCTTTCCATGGTGACCGCGCGCGTCGCAGCGGTACTCGGCGTAGAGGCCGCGATCATCCCTGCGACCGACGAAGTACTGCGGACGTGGCTCGACACGACGAACGGGACCTTCCCCTTCCAGGAGTGGTTCGTCGCCCGCGCGCATCGCGACCCGGTCGACCGCGTCCGCTTCGAAGGTGCGACTGACGCGCAGCCCGCGCCCGGTGTGCTCGACGCGCTGCACGAGGCGGACCTGATCCTCGTCGCGCCGAGCAATCCATTCGTCTCGATCGGCCCTATCCTCGCCGTCGAGCGGATCAGGTCGGCCTTGGAGCGGCGGCGTGTCCCCTGCGTCGCCGTCAGTCCTCTCATCGGCGGCCTCGCCGTCAAAGGCCCGGCCGCAGGAATGTTGCAGCGGCTGCAAGGAGGGACGACAGCCACGCACGTGGCGAGCTGTTATCCCGGTTTGATCGACGCGCTCGTCATCGACGAGAAGGACGCGGCCGACGCCGACGCACTCTCGAGCACCGGTGTCCGGCCGGTCGTCACGAACACGCTGATGCGCGACGCAGCCGCACGAAGGCGTCTCGCCGAAGTGGCCCTCGACGCGGTCGCGTTCGCATGAAGGTTGCGATCGTCGGAGGCACCGGCGCGTTCGGGCGCGCACTCGCAAAACGACTCCACGAGACCGGGAAGGATGAGATTCTCGTCGGATCGAGGGACGCCGAGAGAGCGCAGGCGACCGCGGCGGAGCTCGGCATCGCCGGCGGCCGCAACCAGGACATTGTCGCGGACGCCGATCTCGTCGTGCTCGCCGTCAAGTCGGATGCCACCCTCGAGACCGCAAAGGAGCTCGCTGCGGCGATCGGGACGACGCCCGTCCTGTGCGTCGCCAGCGATTCGGGGCTGCAATCGTTCGCCGCCGCGAACCTGGTCGAGGGCGATCCCGGCGATGCCCTGATCTGCGGCGGCCAAGATCGTGCGAGGGAGCTCGCCCTCGAGCTCGCCGAACGCTTGGCCGATCGCGCCATCGATGTCGGTCCTCTCGAGAACTCGCGCGCGCTCGAAGGCATGACCGCCGTGATCCTCAACGTGAACAGGCGCTACAAGGCGCATGCCGGCATCCGCCTCACGGGCCTGCCCTGAGCGGCGAGCTCCGCATCATCCCGGTCACGGGCCTCCCGGAGATCGAGGAAGGCGATGACCTGGCCGAGCTCGTCGCCGCGAAGCTCGAGCTCGAGAACGGCGACGTTCTCGTGCTTGCGCAGAAGATCGTGTCGAAGTCCGAGGGCCGAGTCGTTGCGCTCGCCGGCATCGAGCCCTCGGAAGAAGCGCGAGAGATCGCCGGTGACGACGAGGATCCGCGTCGCATCGAAGTCATCCTGCGCGAGGCAGCACGCGTAGTGCGAGTTCGGCCGCCGCTCGTCATCGCAGAGACGACACACGGCTTCATCTGCGCCTCAGCCGGGGTCGACGCCTCGAACGCGCCCGAGCCAGAAATGCTCGTACTGCTTCCTCACGATCCGGATGCGTCCGCGAGCAGGATCCGCGAGCGCATCCGCGAGCTGACCGGCCGTGAGCTCGCCGTCCTCGTCACGGACTCGTTCGGCCGTCCGTGGCGTCAGGGAACGATCGACGTCGCGCTCGGTGCGTCCGGGCTCGAGGTGATGCGTGACCTACGCGGAACGCGCGACCGCGTCGGCTACGAGCTCCACTCGACGATGATCGCGGTGGCGGACGAGATCGCGAGCGCCGCCGAGCTCGTGATGGGGAAGGTCGACGGCGTTCCCGCGGCAGTCGTTCGCGGCCTCGAGGTCGCGGGTGACGGACGCGCACTCGACCTCGTCATTCCCGAAGAGCGAGATCTGTTCCGCTAGCTGCTCCGCTGCCATAGGCTGGCCGCCGTGGAGGAGCTGCGGGAATCGGCCGTCGATCCGGACCCGCTGGAGCAGTTCCGCCGCTGGTACGCCGAGGCCGAAGCGACGGGAATGAGGGCGCCGCAGGCGATGGCGCTGGCCACCGCGGCCGTTGACGGCGCTCCGTCCGTCCGGATGGTGCTGCTGAAGGGCGCCGACGAGCGCGGCTTCGTCTTCTTCACCGGCTACGTCAGCCGTAAGGCGGCTGAGCTCGATGCGAATCCACTCGCGGCCCTTCTCTTCCACTGGGAGGCACTCGGTCGCCAGGTGCGGATCGAGGGTCGGGTCGAGCGAGTCGCCGGTCAGGAGTCCGACGCCTACTTCGCAACACGTCCACGTGGAGCTCAGCTCGCAGCCGCGGCGTCACAACAGAGCTCAGTGCTGCGCGATCGAGCGGAGATCGACGACCGCGTCGCCGAGCTCGCGCGCGAGCACGAGGGCAGCGACGTGCGCCGGCCCGATCATTGGGGCGGCTACCGCCTCGTCCCCGACGCGTACGAGTTCTGGCAGCACCGCGACGACCGCATGCACGACCGCCTGCGCTACCGGCGCTCGGACGGCGGCTGGGTCGTCGAGCGCCTTTCGCCCTAAGCCTCGATCTTCACTCGAAGAGCGCAGCCACTTCTTCGGCATCCGCGCTCGTCAATGGGTGCTCGAGCGCTCGCAACGCCGGTTCCAGGTGTTTCGGCCGGCGAGGTCCGACGACGACCGCCGTGACCCAAGGCTGCGCGAACAACCAGGAGATCGCGAGCGTCGCCGAGTCGATTCCACGACGTTGTGCCAGCTCCGCGAGCCGGTCGAGCGTCGCGAACGTCTCGGGCGTGCGCAGGTGCTCGTAGGGTCCCGGGCGCATTGCCATCCGCGATCCCTCGGGGGCGGGCTCGTCACGGCTGTACTTCCCGGTCAGCCAGCCCCCGGCGAGCGGACTGTACGGCGTGTAAGCGATTCCGAGCTCGGCGCACAGGTGTGCAACGCCGTCGTCGGTGCGGTCGAGCAGCGAGTACGAGTTCTGCACGAGGGCGGGCTTGCCGAATCCCATCATCGCCTCGAGTTGCTTCGCGCCGAAGTTGCTGACGCCGTACGCCTTGATCAGCTTGAGCTGGACCAGGCCCTCGAAGGTCGCGACGGTCTCGGCGACCGGAACGTCCGGATCGAAGTCGTGGGCCAGATAGAGATCGACGCCGGCGACGCCGAGACGGTCGAGGCTGGACTCGATCTGCCGGGTCATGCGCGTCCGCGCGAGCCCGTGGTCCTGTCCCTCGGCCATGGGGTTGAACGTCTTGGTCGTCAGCTCTGGCCGGACGCCGCGGCTCGCCATCCAGTTGCCGATCATCGTCTCGCTCCGTCCGCCGCCGTACGCGTCGGCGCTGTCGAACGTCGTGATGCCGACCTCCCAGGCGGCGTCCATGATGCGAAACGCCTCGCCCTCACTCTCGCCCTGCCCGAAGAACTCGGGCGCCGAGCCGATGCCGCCGAAGTTGCCGCAGCCCAGAATGATCCGCGAGACCTCGACATCGGTCCCGCCGAGCTGACGGCGTTCCATCGCGAGAGTCTACGAGCGGCGATTCCTCAGGTGCTTGCGCAAGGCCGCGAGGCGCGCATCCCATTCGGCGCCGACGCTTGCCATCCAGTCCATCGCCGCGCCGAGCGGCGCGGGCGTCAACTGATAGAGCGTTTCCCGTCCTCGGCGTTGGCTTTCGACGAGCCCGGCTTCGTTCAGCGCGACGAGATGCTTGGCGACCGCCTGCCGGGTCACGGGGAGCTCGGCGGCGAGCTCGGTCGCGGTCGCCGTCTCGCGCGACGCCAGCGCCTCGAGGACGTAGCGGCGGTTGGGGTCGGCGAGCGCGTCGAAGACGCGTCCCGTCCGGTCCGTCACGCGTAGGTCAGAGCCAGCGCCCGGAGCTCGAGTGCGGTCGAGAACTCGGGCGTCGACTCGCGCACGAGCAGACGCGTGCCCTCCTCGATCTCCTCGAGCGTGAACTCGACCTCGCCCTGTTCGTCCCAGTCGAGCACGAGCCGCTCGCCCGGCTCCGCGACGAGGACCTTGGCGCGCCGCTCCTCGCCGTCATCCCAGCGGAACACACCGTCCCCACCCTCGCGAGGGTCGAGCTCGACGTCGTTCGCAAACCACTCCTCGAGCTGCTCCGCCTCCGTCAGGGCCCTCCAGACCTCGTCCGGCGGGTCCGGAAAGACGATCTCGCGCGTTACCTCCATCGCTCCTCCAATCCCATCGCTTCTCCCAATCCGCAACCTTTGGGTTGCGTATACTAGGCGCAACCGACAGGTTGCACATTACCAGGAGGCACAGATGCCCTTGATTCCGATGGTCGTGGAGCAGGACGGGCGCTACGAGCGCTCTTTCGACATCTACTCCCGCCTGTTGCGCGAGCGGATCGTCTTTCTCGGCCAGGAGGTGGAGGACGGCATTGCGAACGTCATCACCGCGCAGCTCCTCTTTCTCGAGGCGGAGGACCCCGACCAGGAGATCTCGCTCTACATCAACTCCCCCGGTGGCTCCGCGTACGCCGGAATGGCGATCTACGACGCGATGCAATACGTCAAGCCCGACGTGCGCACGATCTGCACGGGCATGGGGATGTCGGCGGCGGCGATGATCCTCAGCGGCGGCGCGGGCGGAAATGACGCAGCGGATGGCGGAGATCATCGCGCGTCATACGGGACAGCCACTCGAGCAGGTGCTGAAGGACATCGACCGCGATTACTTCATGACGCCGGACGAGGCGGTTGCGTACGGGTTGGTGGACGAGGTCATCCAGCCCGCAGACATGCGGTTGGCAACGAAGGCACGCCGATGAACATCGGAGAAGGAGTTCGGTCGGGCAACCGTGACCGGGCCGTGGGCTGGCGCGCGTGGACCGTGATCGAGACGAAGGACGGAGTGCGGTTGGGCTCGGTCATCTACGACAGCGTCTGGGAACCAACCGAGCAGGCGATCGCCTTCTGTCACCGCGACCGCTCGCACGATGCGCCGGCGATCGCTTGCACGTGCGGCTTTCACGCGGCACAGGACCCGGTCGACGCGCTCACGTATCTGCACGGACGCGACGAGCCGAGAACGCTTTGCCGGGTGCTGGGCGAGGTGCGGCTGTCCGGGCTCGTGGTCGAGACGGAAGGCGGCTATCGCGGCGCGGTCGCGTATCCACTGCGTCTCTACGCAAACGATCTGGAGGTTGCGGCGACGCTCGAGTCGATCTACGGCATACGCGTACGCTCTCCAGGATGCGAGTCCGGTTCTGCGACGAGTTCGATGGCGGCTGCGGCTGGATCGTCGCCGAGTTCATGCAGCGCTGCTCGCACGCTCTCGTGGAGGACGGCCGCGTCTGGGTGATCGACCCGGTCGACGGCGATGGCGTCGAGGAAGGCATCCGCGCGGCGGGAACTCCCGCCGGCTTGCTCCAGTTGCTCGACCGCCACAACCGTGATTGCGCGGCCCTTGCCGCACGCCTGGGTGTTCGCCACCATCTCGTGCCTCAGGGGTCGATCGGTCCATTCGCCTGTATCGCCATCAGGAACCGCTCTTCCTGGAACGAGGTTGCGCTCTGGTGGCCC
>WNGO01000445.1_pt1 | contig 26041 bp, 26 predicted proteins | sample 5400511 | NCBI WGS metagenome assembly WNGO01 (sample SAMN13153380, study PRJNA577476) | soil metagenome | isolation source: 20 cm soil or saprolite under Garry oak tree replicate 2 | place: USA:California | collected 2016-06-15 | reverse complement strand
GAATTTTTGAGGGAAATCATAAAAGAAGTGCGGGTACGAGGCAGGAACATCACTCTGACATACAAGATACCGTTGAACCCGCCCAAATCGTCCGATGGAACGACTCGCGGCGGGTTCTTTACAGTGTCGGGAATGGTGGAGGCGGGGGGAATCGAACCCCCGTCCGAAGGTCTTCCATCAAATATGACTACATGCTTAGCCGCTGTTTTGATCTCGCTCCTCGAGCCCCCAACGGCTGGGTCTTTCGGAGCTATCCGGTTTGGATCTCAGCCTCATCTCCTCCGGCAGGAGAATCGGCCCATCCCACTAAATGACGTCTTATCCAACCCCGTGGGAGAAAGCCGGTAAGACGCTAGCTGCGATTAGGCAGCTAGGGCGTATTCAAAATTGTCTGCGTTTAAATTTGCAGATCTGTTTGTTTAACGGGTGAACAGAACCCCGGCATGCCACTTTGACTTCCTACCCCCGTCGAAACCACATCGCCCCCTTAGATCACAGTCTAGCGTTTTGAGTCTCGAGTTTCCAGTTCACCGGTGAACTTGAACGCACCGTCCTCGGACGAGATGACGTTCAAATCGTTCAAGCCGTTCAACCGCTACGCTCGGTTCAAGCCGTTGTGAATGGCGCGGTTCAAAGTTCAATCTATCCGGATTTTGACGCCCGCGTGTCGCCAACATTTAACCTTGACGACCTCTCGACTTCGCGCTGGGCGACTTTGCGGCGCAGGGTCTCGCGCTTGTCGTAGAGCTTTTTGCCGCGCGCCAAGCCGAGCTCGACTTTGGCGCGGCCGTTTTTGAAATAGATTTTGAGCGGGACCAGGGTTAGCCCGCGCTCCTTGGTCTTGCCCGTCAGCCGTTCAATCTCGCGGGCATGGAGCAAGAGCTTGCGCATCCGCGTCGGCTCGTGATTGAACTGGTTCGCGCCCGCGTACGGACTGATATGCGTGTTCAGCAGAAACGCTTCGCCGTTACGGATCTGGGCGTAGCCGTCCACAAGATTTGCCTTGCCGTCGCGCAGTGATTTTACCTCACTGCCGAGCAGGATGAGCCCGGCTTCGTAGGTCTCGTCGATGAAATAGTTGTGCCGTGCCTGTCGGTTGACGCAGACGAGCTTCTCGCCGGGCGCGGCGGATTTTTTATTTGCCATTAAATTTAGTCTTGTCGTCCGGCATGATCAGACCGCTCGATGTGATTAGTTTCAGCGCCTCTTCCATCGTCATATTGAGCGGCGTCACCTCGCTGGTCGGAACCAACAGATAAAAACCGGAGGTCGGGTTTGGCGTCGTTGGCACAAACACGTTGACGAGCTGGGCATTCTTCTTTTCTTCCAGATGAGACCAGGCGCGCCCCATGGCGAAGCCGACGGTGAAGACGCCGGTGCGCGGGTACTCGATCATCACCACTTGGCGCTGTGCATTGGACTGGCCGAGAAACGTCTGAACCAGCTTTTGCACGGCGGTATAGATGCCGCGAAACACCGGGATCTGGATAAAGACACTTTCCCAAGCCGCGAGAAAGCGCCGCGTCGCCACGCCGCGGGTGAGCACGCCGAGAAAAAGAATCATCAACAGCGTGACGACCGCGCCGAGCTTAGGGATCGCAAAGGGAAGATAGGAATTGGGATGAAGCGCGTCCGGCAAGACCGCCAAAACGCTGTCCAGTAAATTGATCACCCAGCCGATAAACCAAAGGGTGATCGCCAGCGGCAGAAAAACCAATAGCCCGGCAAGGAAATAGCGGCGCAGGCTATCGCTCCAGCGAGATTTGGTTTTTGTCGTTCCCTCGTCCGCCACCGCCACAACCCTTCCTAACGACTCAGCACGCGATTATCGATCAAGCGTGCCTTGCCAAATCGAACTGCCAGAGCCAGCAGAGCCAAGTCGGCGATTCTATCCATGTCTTCGAGAGTTTCAGCATCGCAGAGTTTAACATATTCAACTCTTGCAAGCGGCTCCCTTTCCAACTCGCCCCGAACGAGGCTGAGCAGCGCCTGCGCCGAAGTTTCACCGCGACGCAGCAATCGCTCTGCCTTGCAAAGCGACCGGGACAAACAAACCGCGGCGAGCCGTTCTTCCGGCGTAAGATACGCGTTGCGTGAGCTCATCGCCAGGCCGTCGGCTTCGCGAATGGTCGGGTGACCGACGATTTCGACGTCCATGCTCAAATCCCGCACCATGCGCCGGATCACTTGTAGCTGCTGGTAATCTTTCTCGCCAAAGATCGCCACATGCGGCCGCACGATATTAAAAAGCTTCGCGACGACGGTGGCGACGCCGCGAAAATGCCCCGGCCGAGCGGCGCCGCAAAGCGACAGACTGAGTTTTTCCACTTCGATATGGGTTTGCGCCCCCGCTGGGTACATGCCCTCGACCGAAGGATGAAAGAGAATGTCGACGCCTTCTTTCTCCAGCAAGCCGACGTCGCGCTCAAGATCGCGCGGGTACGCAGCGAAGTCTTCGGTCGGTCCAAACTGTTTCGGATTGACGAAGATTGACACCACCACGCGATCACCGCGTCTTTTGGCGTCGCGCACCAGACATAGATGTCCCTCGTGCAGGAACCCCATCGTCGGAACCAGCACGATGCGATGAGGATGCCGGCGCTCGCTCTCGCCCCACTCGCGCATGGCGGATATGGACTCAATGATCTGCATAGACGAAAGCAAATTGGAGTATTGGAGTGATGGAGTGTTGCTTCCATTCTCATTACTCCAACACTCCATCACTCCATTTCCCCATTCTTACCGGAATGAGTGCTCCTCGGTGGGAAATTTCTTCTCTTTCACCTCGCCGATAAAATCTTTCGCAGCGCTTCGTATGATTTTTTTTAGATCGGCATACTGCTTGACGAACTTCGGCGTGAAATCATCGAACAAGCCGAGCATGTCGTGGATCACCAGCACCTGTCCATCACAGTGGATGCCGGCGCCGATCCCGATGGTCGGAATCGTCAAGCGCTCCGTAATCTCCTGCGCCAAATCGAGCGGCATTCCTTCCAGCACGACGGAGAACGCGCCGGCATCTTCGACCGCCTGGGCGTCGCGCAAGACCTCCTCGCGGCGGCTTTTTTCTCTGCCCTGAACCTTGTAGCCACCGAAGCGATGCACCGACTGGGGCGTGAGACCGACATGACCCATCACCGGAATGCCCGCCTTCACCACCGCGTCGATGGTCTCGCGCCTCGTCTCTCCGCCCTCGAGTTTCACCGCCTCGGCGCCGCCTTCTTTAAGAAACCGGCCAGCATTCTCGACCGCCCGCTCCTGACTCACCTGGTAGGAAAGAAACGGCATGTCGCCGATGACCAACGCGCGCTTGCACCCGCGCGCCACCAGACGGGTGTGGTAAATCATCTCATCCATCGTCACGGCTAAGGTATTATGATTCCCCTGAACAACGCAGCCAAGCGAATCGCCGACCAGGAGCATTTCCACGCCGGCGTCGTCGAGAATCCGCGCGAAAGAGTAATCATAGGCGGTCAGGCAGCTAATCTTATCCCCGCGCTGCTTCATTTTAAGGATATGGGGTACGGTGATCTTATCGCCCATAACGCCCTCCCAAAACAAAAAAGCCTTCCGGACAAAACCGGAAGGCCAACGCGGGCGGGAAGAGCCGCTTCTCTCTCCCCGAAAAATCGCCTCTTGGCATCCGTCTCAGTCCAGTTTACCTGGATCCAAGCGGTATATAATGCTGCGTCCCCGAACCCATGCTATTGATTTCCTTGACCAAGTCAGCCAGATCCTTGCTGCTCGACACGAAATCAATCTCGGAGGTGTTCACCACCAACAACGGCGTCTCGTCGTAGTGAAAAAAATACTGATTATACGCCTGTGCCACCTCGCTCAAGTATTCGAAGGTTACGCCTCGCTCGTATTTTTTATCCCTTTTTTTAACCCTTTTGTAAAGCACCTCGGGGCGCGCCTGAAGATAGACGACCAAATCAGGTTTCGGCACCCGAGTATTCAACAGCGCATAAATTTGTTGGTAGAGATTCAGCTCCTCGGCGCTCAGCGTAAGGCTCGCAAAGATTTGGTCTTTGGCGAAGAGATAATCCGCCACGGTATTCTGATTGAACAGATCCTGCTGCGCCAGCTCCACTTGCTGTTGATAACGGTTGAGCAGGAAGAAAGTCTGATTCTGAAAGGCATAAGTCTCGCGTGATTTATAGAATTTCGGCAAAAACGGATTGTCTTCGACCCGTTCAAAGACCGTGCGCGCCTGGAACTCATTGGCGAGGATTTTTGCCAGGCTGGTTTTCCCCACGCCAATGGGCCCTTCGACGACTATATATTTTGCATTCGCCATCCGAATCAGTGAAATCTACACGCTGACCGGAAAATTGTCTAGGTTGTGCTATAGTCGAGAATCGTGGAAGCGCTGCGCCAAAAGCTCGCTCAGATGTTTATCGTCGGCTGCTGCGGAGAAAGCTTGAGCCGGGATGAACAACTGATCTTTGAAGAATATGGGTTCGGCGGTTTTATTTTATTTAGGGAAAACTGTTGCGCGCCGCAACAAATCTCTCCTCTGTGCCGAAGCCTCTGGGACACAGCGCCGAACGAGCCGCCGTTTCTCGCCGTCGATCAGGAAGGCGGGCGGGTGCATCGCCTACCGCCACCGTTCACTCATTTCCCTCCTGCGGGGCTGATCGGCGCAAAAAGGAATCCCGATCTGGCCTATCGCTGTGGCCGTGCAACTGCGGCGGAATTGGCCCTGGTCGGAATCAACCTTAATTTCGCCCCGGTGCTCGATGTGAATTCAAATATGGCGAATCCGATCATCGGCGATCGCGCTTTCGGCGCGGAACCTGGGCAAGTCATCGATATAAGCTCGTCTTGGATGCGCGGGCTGCGTGACGGCGGGATCATACCCTGCGGCAAACACTTTCCCGGCCACGGCGACACGGAAACAGATTCGCATCTAGCGCTCCCGGTGGTGGAAAAATCTCTAGACGCGCTCAAAACCGTCGAGCTGCCGCCGTTCGCCCACGCTTGCTCGGCCAAAATCCAAGCCCTCATGACGGCTCATGTGCGTTATAACGCTCTCGACCCGAGACTGCCGGCAACGCTTTCCGAACCGATCGTCACCGGTTTGCTGCGCCATCAGTTGGGCTACGATGGTGTCGTCTTCAGCGACGACATGGAGATGAAGGCGATCCGTGATAATTTCGCGCTGAACGAAGCAGCCGTGCTCGCGCTCCGCGCCGGCATCGACGCGTTACTGTTTTGCCATGAATTGCCCAAAGCTGTTCAGACATGGGAATTTCTTTGCGATGAAGCCGAGAAAGATCCGGCGTTGCGCGCGCAAGTGGAAAACAGCTACAGAAGAATCACCGAACTCAAACGCCGTTATCTGAAAGGTTTTACCGGCATAGCCGGTGATGAGATCGCCGCCCGGCTGAATGCAATGAATCACCGGCGTCTCGTCGACGAAACCTACGGTCGTTTATAAGCGCTATAGGCGATCAACCGTTTGATGTCGTGATGGAGCTCCCCTTCCCACTTTTCCAGCAGGACGTCGGCAGGACACTTGCCTTGAGACAAGAGATCTTTGAGCGGTTTTAAATAAATCGTTTCGTCTTCGCCGAGGTCGTTGACTTGGTTTTGTCGGCGCAATCCTTCCCACCCGATCTCTAACAATTCCCTGGCGAGATCGACGAGCGCATAGCGGCGAATCCGCGCGGCGAGCGCGTCCCGATGGGAGTCGAGATAACACTGCATGCGCTCGTCCCAGCTCCAGCCTTTCACCAGATCCCACGCCGCCTGCAGGCAATCGGCGTCGTAAAACGCGCCCTTGATCAGCGCCGAGAGCGCCGGCATCAGCTCCGGCGGCTGGCTGTCCACCGAACGGACCTCGATGTAGCGTTTGATCCGGGTTTCCGGAAACAAGGTCGTCAGATGATCGTTCCAATCTTCGATCGTCGCCCGCTCGCCGTTATAGCCGGAAGTCAGAAACTGGCGGAAGGTCACCGCGGTCATATCGATATAGCTTTTATTGCGGACGATGAAATACATCGGCACGTCCAACGCGTATTCGGTGTAATGCGCGAAGGAAACCTCCGGCGCAAAGGCGAACCTGAGCAGGCCCGAGCGGCTTTTATCCGTGTCGGTCCAAATATGCTCGCGAAAACTGCGGTAGCCGTTGATTGCACCGTCGCAGATCGGCGAATTGGCGAACATGGCAATGAGCACGGGCGCAAGCCCCATGCCCGTGCGGAATTTCGCCATGGCGTCCTTCTCGTCGCTGTAATCGATATTGGCTTGCACCGTGGCAGTCTGCTTCATCATGCGCTGGCCCAGGGTGCCGACCTTGAGCATGTACGGCGCCATGATGCGGTAGCGTTGCTTCGGCACCCACTCGATTTGTTCCAAGCGGCTGACCGGCTGCATGCCGAGCCCGAGAAAGATAATGCCGAGCGGCTCCGTCACTTCCAACAGCTCACGGATATGTTGGTTGAATTCAGCATAGGTGCAATGGATGCTCTCGCACGGTTCACCGCTGAGCTCGATCTGTCCGCCGGGCTCCAACGTAATCTGCGCTTTGTCGCGCGTCAGCGCGATGATGTTGCCGTCCTGTTCCTCCGGCTCCCAGCCGAAACGCTCGATCAGCTCGCGCAAAATAAAATCGACCCCGAGCCGGCCAAAGTAAGGAATGGCCTGCCCCGTCGCCCGGTAAATGCCGACCTTTTCGTATTCGGTGCCGACCCGCCATTTTTCCCGCGGCTTACCGGCATCGTGGAAGTAAGCTTCCAGCTCGTGGCTTTTTTCAATGACAGACATGGGTACGGATATTTTGCTGATAGGGAGGATGAATCACTCCCTTTTCCGTAATGATCGCCGTAATCAGCTCCTGCGCGGTCACGTCGAACGCAGGATTGAGAACGTAAGTGCCTTTCGGCGCCAGCGCCTTGCCGAAAATATGCGACACTTCTCTGGCGTCGCGATGCTCGATGGGAATATCCTTTCCAGAGGCGCAATCCGCATCGATGGACGACGTCGGCCCGGCGACGTAAAAAGGAATGCCGTGGCGCCGCGCCAGCACGGCGATCATGTACGTGCCGATTTTATTGGCCACGTCGCCATTGGCGGCAATGCGGTCGCAGCCCACCACGACGGCGTCCACCTTGCCTTTTTGCATTAGATAACCCGCCATACTGTCGGTAATCAATATCGTTCGGATCTTTTCCTTTTTGAGCTCCCACGCGGTTAGTCTAGCGCCTTGCAGGAACGGCCGCGTTTCATTCACGAAAACTTCAAATTCCTTGCCGGATTCTTTGAGCGCCCTGATCACGCCGAGGGCCGTGCCGTAACCCGCGGTAGCCAGAGCCCCGGCGTTGCAGTGGGTCATGATGTGTTTGGCATTGCGCAAAAGCCCGGCGCCGTACTTGCCCAGCTGCTTGTTGGCGGCAATATCTTCTAGGTAAATCCTTTGCGCTTCTTCTTTAAGCGCGCGTTTGACGACGTCGACGTTTTGGCTGCGCTTTTCCGCGTAAACGTGACGCATGCGCTGCAGCGCCCAAAACAAATTTACCGCAGTGGGGCGGGTTTTTCCCAGCACCAGAAGAATCCGCTCGAACTCACGATCGAACGTCTTGGACGGCGCCCGGAGTGCACCCAACGCCACTCCCATCGCCGCCGCGACGCCAATCGCCGGCGCGCCCCGAATCACCATTTCGCGGATCGCGCTGGCGACTTGATGGTAATCGCGGCAGACTCGGTACACTTCTCGATGCGGCAGCAGGCGCTGATCGAGCATGATCACGCGATCATTTTTCCATTCGATGGTCTTGACGGCCATAATAATATTTCTAATTACGCGAACTCCGAGTATATTAGTAGCTTAAAGGAACCGTCAAGAGCCGCTGTGGACTTCTACCAATTGCTCGGTTATTTCTCCGGGCTCTTTTTTATCAAATCCGAAATGGACCCAACGACGTTGTGGCGCACCGCGGCATTGGTGCATTTTCTCGATGCCATTCTCTGCGGCGTGATTGCGAAGTACAGCCATCGAAACAAGACAATTTGGACGATCGCCGGCGCACTCTGCGGCATTTGGGCGCTGGCGGCGATTTTCCTCCTGCCGGTAAAAACCCCGCCGGAGAATTTATCCGGCACCGGCTGACAGCCCCCTCTCACCACAAAGACCACGAAGTGGAAACCTTGGCGTCCGTTGTGGGCTGCGTGAAAGTGTCTCTTTACTCGTCTTCAGCAACGACGAATGCCAAACCATGTTCCTTAGTGTGCGTGATGGAGAGCGCCCAGCGACGAATGTTCAGTTCTTCGGCAAGCTGCGCCGTCTTATCATGCAAGACAATCTCGGGTTTGCCGCTGCGCGCGCGCGCCACTTCGATGTCGAGCCAGCGCACTTTTGCCCCCCAGCCACGCCCAAGCGCCTTCATCACCGCCTCCTTGGCGGCAAATCGGCCGGCGTAACTTTCATATTTGCCGCGCTGTTTTTTTTCGCAATAGGCGATCTCTTTGGGGGTAAAAACTCGGTCTCGAAAGCGCCGGCCGATGCGCGGATCTTCGAGCGCCGCTTGAATGCGGTCGACCTCGGCCAAATCGACGCCAGTGCTGATGATCATGATTGCGTCTCTCGTTTGAGCCCACCGGCGCGATGTAATTCACCCCATTCGCACATCGCGGCCACCACCGGCTTCAAACTTTTTCCCAGGCTCGTCAGAGCGTACTCCACCTTGGGCGGCACTTGCGCGTAGACTTTTCTCTCGATCAGACCGTTTCGTTCCATTTCCCTGAGCTGTTGCGTCAACATTTTCTGCGACACTCCTGACAACTCTCGAGACAGCTCGGAAAAGCGTTTGGCTCCCGTCGATAAATGGAAGATCAGCGGGATCTTCCATCGGCCGCCGATCATGGCAAGCGTGAATTCAGCGGGACAATTCGTATCTCTGGCTTTCATAGGCGCTCCTCGACTTACTCCGAGGATACTATAGCACCGCCAGGTGCGTACTTAACAGAAACGCCAGTGATGATTACCTTGCTCCGACGGGAGGAACTATGACCGCACCAGCTTTAAAGAAAATCCTAAACAACGATGACCAACCGGGCCCCCAACCTAGCGCTCCGCCGGTATCCGGAGCCGACTCGAATTTGCTCGATGCCTACTCGCAAGCAGTGGTTCGGGCTGCGGAAAAAATCAGCCCCTCGGTCGCATTCATCGAAGTGAGCAAAATCCTGCCGCAAGTGCGCGGCGCAGCGGAACGGGGCTTTCGTGAAGCCAGAGGCAGCGGCTCCGGTTTTGTCTTCACCCCCGACGGCTTCATCCTTACGAATAGCCATGTGGTGCAAGGCGCCGACAAAATCGCCGTCACCCTGAGCGACGGTCGGCGCTTCAACGCGACGATCGTCGGCGATGACCCTGGCACCGACGTCGCGGTCATCCGCATTTCCGCGCCGGCGCTCGTTGCCGCGCCGCTTGGCGATTCGGAAAAGATTCGGGTCGGGCAGCTGGCGATCGCCATCGGCAATCCCTACGGGTTTCAATACAGCGTCACCGCCGGCGTGGTCAGCGCCTTGGGACGCTCACTCCGTTCGGAATCCGGCCGGTTGATCGACAACGTGCTTCAAACCGACGCGGCGCTCAATCCCGGCAATTCCGGCGGGCCATTGGTCAACTCCAACGGCGAAGTCATTGGCATCAACACCGCGGTGATTCTGCCGGCGCAAGGCCTCTGCTTCGCCGTCGCCGTCAACACGGCGAAGTTCGTCGCCGGACGGCTGATTAAAGACGGGAAAATTCGCCGCGCCTACCTTGGATTGGGCGGGCAAAACGTTGGGATCCCGCGATTCATCGTCCGCTCCCAGCAGCTCAAAGCGGAAACCGGCGTATTGGTCATTTCCGTCGAGAAGCAAAGCCCCGCCGAGCGCGCCGAACTCAAGGAAGGCGATGTCATCGTCGCGCTGGACGATGCGATAGTGCGTAGCGTCGATGATCTGCACCGGCTTCTGACGGACGGGCGTATCGGGTCGCGCTGCGAGCTCACGCTGCTGCGTCAGTCGCAAAAAATTTCTCTTTCGGTGGTAGCCCAAGAGGCGGTCGTTTGATTTAATTAATTCAGACGGACAGGAGGCACGCATGCGTATCGGAGTGACGCTCCCAAGCATGGGCCATTTAGCCCAACCGAACAATCTCGCCGCGGCCGCCAAAGAGGCCGAACGATTGGGCTATGACACGCTTTGGGTGGCCGACCGGCTCTTGTATCCGCTCCAACCGAGAACCAAATATCCGGTCACGCCCGATGGCTCCCTGCCGGACTTCTACAAGCGTGTGTTAGATCCCATCGAAGCGCTAACTTTCGTGGCGGCGCACACGAGCCGCATCGGTCTAGGCACCAGCGTTCTCGATATCCCATTTTACAACCCGGTCACCCTCGCGCGGCGCCTGACGTCACTTGATATTTTATCGAACGGTCGGTTGCGCGCCGGCTTCGGTCTCGGCTGGTCAGTCGACGAATTCGAAGCGGCCGGTGCGAACCAGAAGGAGCGCGGTGCACGCGCCGATGAATTCCTGGCCGCGCTCAAAGCGATTTGGACCGAAGATCCGGTGGAATTTCACGGCAAATATTTTTCCGTGCCGCGCTCGATCATCGGCGCCAAACCGATCCAAAAACCGCACCCACCGATTTACCTCGCCGCCTACGCGCCCGCCGCTCTCAAGCGCGCCGCGACATTGGCCAATGGCTGGATGCCCGTCGGCATCCCGCTCGAGGGCATGACGCCAATGATTGCGCAATTGCGCCAGATGGCGAAAGACGCCGGGCGCGATCCGCAATCGCTCGAAGTCATCGTCGGCGCCAACATCTCGATCGCGCCACAATCGCTCGGCGCCGACCGGCCGATCTTCGCCGGCTCCCTCGATCAAGTTAAAAAAGACATCGACGACGTCAAAAAACTCGGTGCCAACGAAATTTTCTTTATGATTTTCCCCGATGGCCCGATAAGGGATTTAGTCTCGGCGATGGAGCGGTACCGCAGTTTTGCGTAATCTAACTTCTAGACGCACATGTCATAATGGGAGTGCGGCGCACTCATTCGTTGCGTACTCACCGTATTAACCCGCCGAAAAAGGCCGTGGATTCGCTCAGGCGCGGTGACAGCAAAGCACGGCTGTAGCGCGTTCTACAACGATTTGTTATCGTGGGCCATTCCAATCAAAGGAGTGGACTCGCCGTGCTAAAACGACTGTCATTTGCTTTCTTATTGGCATTGGTCGCCGCGTTGCCAGCCACCGCATGGGCGCAGAAAGGTAAAATCAAGATCGCCGTACAGGCGCCGCTTTCTGGCGAACAAGCCGCGCTTGGCGAGCATATCAAGCTCGGTGCACAGCTGGCGGTGGAGGAATCGAGCAAGGCCTTTAAAGATCTCGGCTACGACCTCGTGCTGGTGCCCCAAGACGACCAAGCCAAACCCGAGGTCGGCGTCGCCAACGCGCGAAACATGGTCGCCGATCCCGATGTGCTGGTCATCGTCGGTCACTTCAACTCCGGCGTCGCGCTGCCGGCTTCCGAAGTTTACAAGGACGCGATGTTGACGATGATCTCACCGGCGAACACGGCAACGGAAATCACCGATCGCGGCTATCCGAACGTCAATCGCGTGTGCGGCCGCGACGACGTCCAAGGCCCCGTCGGCGCCCGCTTCGCGGCGCAGGATCTCAAGCTCAAATCGGTCTACATCATTCACGACAAAACGCTTTACGGCCAAGGCGTCGCGGAAAACTTTCGCAACGAAGCCAAAAAACTCGGCATGAGCGTTTTGGGCTTTGACGGCACCGAAGAGCGCGCCAACTTCTCGCCGATGATCATTCCGCTCAAAGCCAGGAAGCCCGATCTGGTGTACTTCGGCGGCATCTACCACCAAGGCGGGCTCTTGTTGAAGCAGCTGCGCGAAAAAGGTGTCAACGCAAAATTCATGGGACCCGACGGTTTGGATTCGGCGGAGATGGCGAAGATCGCAGGTCCCGCGGTCATCAATAGTTATTATACCAGCGTCGCTGGCCCCCCGGATGCGTATCCTGAAACCGCCGCCTTCGCTAAAAAATATAAACAGCGCTTCGGCAAAGAGACCGAATCCTTCGGCATGTACGGCTACGACGCGACGCTCGTTGGTATCAAGGCGATGGAACAGTGGATCAAAGCAAATGGCGGCAAAAAGCCCAGCCGAACCGACGTCGTCACTGCGGTGCGTAAGATCAAAAACTTTAGAGGCGTGACCGGCTCCATCGAGTTCGACAACAAGGGCGATCCAGTCAAAGCCAAATACTTCGTTCTGCAATTCGACAAGCAAGCCTACCCAGGCAAGGTCGTCAAAGTTATCGAGCAGCAAGCGCCGGCGGCGATTGCTAAGAAGTCCTAAACCATCGTATCTTACCGCCTAATGATTTAAATTCGCGGATGGCAGATCGAGGATCGAAGATCGATTCGCGATCCTCCATCCTCGATTCTCCATTCTCGACCTTTTGTACTCGATTCTCGACGTGAGTTTGCTATAAGCGTAATGAAGAAAAAACTGCGCGTCGCCCTCCTCTTTGGTGGCAAATCCGCCGAGCATGAGATCTCGGTCATATCGGCTCGTAATATTTTTGCGGCGATGAGCAAGAAGAAATATGATGTCATCGCCATCGGAATTGATAAACAAGGGCGCTGGTTTGTCGATGAAGGAGCGCATCTTCTGCGCAGCACGGAAAAAGCCGCCGTTGAATTTCACGGCATCGAGCATGCTGCCGCCGTGCTGCCCGGCGATACATCGACTCCAGTGATACGGCGCGCCGCGAGCAAAACATTTGGCCCGGTGGACGTCGTCTTTCCGGTTTTACACGGACCGCTCGGTGAGGACGGCACGATTCAGGGTTTGCTCAAATTGGTGAACGTACCGTTCGTCGGTGCCGGTGTTTTGGGTTCGGCGGTGGGCATGGACAAAGACGTGATGAAACGCCTCCTGCGCGACGCGCAAATTCCGATCGCCAAATTCGTCGTGTTCGAGCGGACGAAGCAAAAAACCATCAGCTATGGCAAAGTGAAGCAGGCGCTCGGACTACCGCTGTTTGTCAAACCGGCAAATCTCGGTTCTTCCGTGGGCATCAGCAAAGTGAGTGAGAAGTCTCAATTTGCCGCGGCTCTGTCGAATGCTTTTCGCTATGACAACAAGATTATTATTGAGGAAGGCATTCATGGTCGCGAGATCGAATGCTCGGTTCTCGGCAACGATCAACCGTCGGCGTCCTTGCCGGGAGAAATCATCGTACAGCGCGACTTTTATTCGTACGACGCTAAGTATCTCGATGACAAAGGCGCGCGCCTAGAGATCCCGGCGCGCTTGCCGAAGCGAATCGTGAAAGAAATTCAGCAGACTGCGGTGCGCGCCTATCGTGCGCTTTGCTGCGAAGGCATGGCGCGAGTCGATTTTTTTCTGCGCCCCGACGGCCAAGTGCTGGTCAATGAGATCAACACCATTCCCGGATTTACCAAGATCAGCATGTACCCCAAGATGTGGCAAGCCAGCGGTTTGAGTTACCCGAAACTGATTGATCGGCTGATCACCCTGGCCCTTGAAAGGTCGCGGAAAGAGCAGCGTTTAAGAACTTCCAAATAGCGCCGATGATTCAGTCGAAGACGCCGCACGCGCATACCTTATGGCAATGACGAACATGGCGCTCAAACCACTGACCCGCGACGATCCGCTCTATCCCCTGCTGCGCGACGGCAGCATCAAAGAGTTCAAGCCGCGCAAGGCTCAACGGAAAAACAGCGATCTGACGTCTTGCGACCTGCGCCATCTCGATTAGCGCGGGCTTGACGCTGCCGATATCGATTTTAGCGGCTGTACTTTTGCGCCGCCGATTTGCCCAGCATCGATTTCTCTAAAGCCCGGCTCCAAGGCGCCAGCATCAATGGAGCGCGGATCTCCGCCGCTCTTTTTCCGGGTCGCGCTAACTTCCGGCGAAATCATCCTCTCGATCAGCCACGGCACAGCCCTGCGCTAGCGAAAATAGCGCGCGCGGTTTTTCTGAACCCGGAAGTTTACTGCGCGCGAGGGCGACTCGTAAAAGCCCGCGCTATCGACCGTCAAAATCCAAATATCGATCGCATCACTGCTTTCGAAATCCCGTCCCATTCCCATGGGTGCGGCATCTCGATCGCTGCGCTTACGACTTCGTCAATCCATCTGCCGTCGCAGAAACGTCGGGATATCGTATTTGTCGTCTTCTTCTTGATTGGCGTTGGACTCGACGTTGTTCTTGCCCAAGGTCACCGTCTCGACTTCGTCACTGCCGGCCTTCTTCCGTTGCCAAGTCGGTGTGTCGAGATCGTCGACGATGGTGCCGAGATGGACGACTTTGCGATTCTTCTGCGCCGCGTTGGCGATACTCGCAACATTCGGCGCCGGCGCCGGCGGCGCTGCTCTCTTCTCCTCTCTGACTTCGCCGAAGCCCGTGGCGATGACCGTGATGCGGATCTCGTCGGTCATGTTCTCATCGATAACTGCGCCAAAGATGATATTGGCGTCGTCATGGGCTTCTTCTTGAATCATCGACGCCGCTTCATTGACCTCATGCAGGCAGAGATCGGGACCGCCCGTGATGTTGATCAGGACGCCGCGCGCGCCCTGGATCGAGATGTCTTCGAGCAGCGGGCTGGAGATCGCTTTTTGCGCCGCTTCGATCGCGCGATTCTCGCCGGAAGCCGACGACGCGCCCATCAGCGCCAAACCCATTTCCGCCATCACGGTTCGGACGTCGGCAAAGTCCAGGTTGATCAATCCCGGCGTGATGATGAGGTCGGAAATGCCGCGCACCGCTTGCAGCAAGACGTCGTCCGCCTTGTGAAACGCTTCGAGCATCGTGGTCGTCTTGGCGGCGATGCTGAGCAAACGCTGATTAGGAATGACGATCAGCGTATCGACGCTCGCTTTCAATTCCTCGATGCCTTCTTCCGCTTGGCGCATGCGTTTCTTGCCCTCGAAAATAAACGGCTTGGTCACCACGCCGACCGTCAGCGCGCCGACTTCGCGAGCCACGCGCGCAAGCACCGGTGCGCCGCCTGTCCCAGTGCCACCGCCCATGCCCGCGGTGATGAAGATCATGTCAGAGCCCTCAAGATATTCTCTGATCTGCTCTTGATCTTCCAACGCCGCCCGCCGGCCGATTTCCGGGTTGGCGCCCGCGCCCAAACCTTTGGTGACGGTGCCGCCCAGTTGGATGCGCACCGGGGCTTGGCTCGCCTCCAACGATTGCGCATCGGTGTTCGCGACCATAAAGTCGACGCCTGAAAGTCGCGAGCCGATCATCGTATTGACCGCATTGCCGCCGCCGCCGCCGATGCCGATCACCTTAATGCGCGCAGCTGCCAGACTATTTTGCTCCACAATTTCGAACATAAGCTTTCCTCCTCGCAGAAAGTCAGTAAATTTTTGTTTGCCGTTAATTAAAAGAATTCGCTGAGCCAATCCGACATACGATGCTTGACCTTAGAGAGAACCTTATCATCACGGATACGAAAGACCGCGCGATCGCGCCGCTTCATACCGTGCAGCGCCAAACCCACCGCGGCGGCATGGATCGGGTTGTTAATAATGTCCACGAGCCCGCCCACGCGTGCCGGAACCCCGAGACGCACGGGCAGACCGAACGAGCGCTCGGCCATCTCCACCGCGCCCGCCAAAAGCATCGAGCCGCCCGTAGCCACGATTCCCGATGTCAACAAGCCGTCATATCCAGATTTGGCAATTTCTTTTTGTGCCAATTCGAAAATCTCACCCAAGCGCGGCTCGATAATCTCACAGAGGATCTGCCGCGAAATGGTGCCCGCGTTTTTGCCCGCGACGCACGGCACTTCGACTCTTTCGCCGCCCGTCACCATCGATGCCCGGGCGCAGCCGTAGCGCTGTTTCATGCGTTCGGCGTCGTTGAACGCCGTGCGCAGCCCGGCGGCGATGTCATTGGTAATGTGGTTGCCGCCGATCGGCACCACTGCCGTGTGTTTCACCGTGCCGTCATGGTAGACGGCGATGTCGGTCGTGCCGCCGCCGACATCGACTAACGCCACCCCCAGTTCCCGCTCTTCATCCGTGAGCACCGCCTCCGCGGCGGCGAGCGGCGCCAAAACGATCTCGGCAACGTTGAGACCCGTGCGGTTGCAACACTTGATGATATTTTGTGCCGACGCGACCGCGCCGGTGACGATGTGAACTTTCGCTTCGAGTCGGACCCCCGACATGCCCAGCGGATCTCTGATGCCATCCTGATCATCGATGATGTAATCCTGCGGCAAAACATGGAGCACTTCGCGATCCATTGGGATAGCCACTGCCTTTGCCGCATCGATCACTCGCTCCAAATCCCGCGGCATGACTTCTTTGTTTTTAACCGCGACGATGCCGTGGCTGTTGAAGCCTTTGATGTGGCCCCCGGAAATGCTCGCAAAGACGGTGTGAATCTCACAGCCCGCCATCAAACTCGCTTCCTCAACGGCTTTTTTGAGCGAATTCACCGTGGCCTCGATGTTGATGACCACGCCCTTGCGCAATCCTTGCGAAGGATGGGAGCCGACCCCGATGATCTCGACGCCGCGCTCGGTCATCTCACCGACGACGACGCAAACTTTGGACGTGCCGACATCTAAGCCAACGACGATGCTGTTTTTCTTCCCCATAACTCCATCGAATTCTAGCAAATTACCGCTGCCCCCGACGCAGCCGGGCGACGATTTGGTCGCGAAAACTCATATCCAGGGACGCCAGCCGCTCCTCGTTGCCCTTCCACAACGACATCAAACGATCCAGGCGGCCTAATTTGGCTTCCCAATCGCCCCACCCCATGCGCAGGGTCAAGGGAAAATCAGTGGTGTAAACCACCAACCGATCGGGCGCATCGAAATGGATTTCCGAAAGCGAGTGCGAACGCTGGGCCATCAACTCGGCTAGACGAATCGCGTCTTGAATACGCCGACGCACAGAGAAGTCCGAAGTCGTCAGTTCTTCAGCGCGCAGACCGGTCAGCAAGGGATACTTCACATTCTCGCCCGGACTCACTTCCTTAAACACCACACCGTCCGCATCGACGTAGTAAAGCTTACGGATCGCTACGATCGCCTTGGGCACACGCTCTTCGACGTCGATGATAATGCGGCGGGGAAACTCGCGCCGCGCCAAAACTCGGCGCACCCAAGGATGTCGGGCGATTTTATTTTCGATCGCCGCCAGATCGATCTTCCAAATGCTCGTGCCCTGGCGCAGCCCGGCAATGGCGACAATCTCGTTGCCGCTCACTTTGTCGCCGCCGCGCACTTGAATCTCGCGCACGGAAAAGTAGGGATTCTCTAAAACAAAATCGTAGAGCGAAGTCGCGGCGACGCCGAGGGGCCCGCTCAGTCGATAAACCACCACAGCCAAGATCACCGAACCGACAACTGCACTCAAGCGAAACAAGTAGCGGTGCCAGCGCCGCTCATCCTTTTTTCGATTATCCCGCCGATATACTTTGAGCTGCATGGTGTCTCGCCGGTTAATTTGCGTCCCACTCGCCCAAAATTTTGACTTCAGCGACAAGCTCCACGCCGAATTGCTGTCGCACCTCGCCCTTTGCCAGCTCCATCAACTGGCGCACCTCTTCCGCCTTGGCGCCACCGTGGTTGACAATGAAATTGGCGTGACGCTCCGAGATCTGGGATTGGCCGACGCGCTTCCCCTTTAAGCCCGCGGCCTCGATCAATCGGCCGGCGTAATCCCCCGGTGGATTGCGAAACATCGAACCGGAGTTGGGAAAGCCGGAAGGTTGGCTGCTTTTTCTTTTGCTTGTGAGCTCGCGCACCTTTGAACTCACCTGAACCGACTCTCCCTTGCGCAAGTTCATGCGCACATGAGCGACCACCGTAGCGTCGGGCAAATGCGAGTCCCGATAGCTGAAGGTCATTTGCTTGCGCGATAGATGAAGCGGCTCGCCCCGGGAAGTCATCGCATCCACATGATCGACGATCTTTTCGAACTCCGAACCGTAGGCACCCGCATTCATGTAGAGCGCGCCACCGACGGTGCCGGGAATGCCCTCGGCAAATTCCAGACCCGAGTAGCCCCGGCGTGCGGCGTCACGGACTAACTGCGTCACCGCCAAAGCCGCCCCCACATGCACTTGTGCAGTCGCTCCTTCTTCGTGCCATTGCGTTTTTTTAAATTCACCGGCGAGGTGAATCACTGCGCCGCGCACGCCGCGGTCGCTGATCAAAACATTGCTGCCGTTGCCGAGCAGACAAAAGCTTTCCCCATATTGATGCAGAACTCGCAGCAGGTTTGCTAACGCCTCGTCATTCTCCGGTTCGACGAAGTAATCCGCCGGCCCGCCGATCTTCATCGATGTATAGCGCGCCAAAGGCTCGGCGACCTTGATCTTCAACCCGACGATCTTTTTCAGGTCCGCCGCCAGCGGCGAATCGTTACTTGCGGTAACCATCGTAAACGATACACACGGCTTGCAGTCGTGGAATGATGGAGTATCGGAACTCCTCTCCACACCCATCATTTCCTTACTCCAGGACTCCATCATTCCATTCTCTTCATTTCAACGCCTCAAGCAGCTCCTCGCCGATTTTATAAATATCGCCTGCCCCGAGTGTCAGCGCCATGTCACCGCGCTTCAGTTCACCCACCAGGTGCGCGACGATATCGTTCTTATCCGGAATAAACTGCACCTCCAAATGTCCCTTGCGCTTGATTGCCTGATAGAGCGTTTCGCCGGTTATGCCCGGGATTGGATCCTCGCCGGCGGGATAGATTTCCGTCAGTACCAAACGATCTGCGCCTTCGAACGCGGTTAAAAATTCTTCGAAAAGATCCCTCGTCCGAGTAAAGCGATGGGGCTGAAAAATCACCGTCAACGGACGTTTCCAACTGTCGCGAATGGCACCGATGGTGGCGCGAACTTCCGTCGGATGGTGACCGTAGTCATCGATCACCAGGATTTCGTTCGGCTCGCCTTTGATTTCGAAGCGGCGGTGAATACCGGTAAAAGCACCGAGCGCCTCGCTCACCCGCACGAAAGGAATTTCCAATTCATAACCGACGGCGACCGCCGCCATGGCGTTCGTAACGCTATGGCGTCCCGGAAGATGCAAGCGCAGCTGACCCATCGGCTTGCCGTGATGGAGCGCCGTAAATTCGACGCCGCCGGAGGACATTTTGAGCTCCTGTGCGGAAAAATCGGCCGCCGCAGACAAGCCGTACGTCGCAAACCGTTTTCTCACCCCGGACAAGAGTCCATGCACATTGGCGTCATCGATGCAGAGTACGGCTAAACCGTAGAACGGGATCTTATTGATGAAAGCGAGAAAGCTTTCATTCAGCCGTTCCATCGTCTGGTGGAAATCCATGTGCTCCTTATCGATGTTGCTGACCACCGCGATCGTCGGTGACAGCAGCAAAAAGCTCCCATCGCTTTCATCCGCCTCGGCGACGAGAAATTCGCCTTGGCCGGTCTTGGCGTTGGTGCCCAGCATATGCACACGCCCCCCGATCACCATGGTCGGGTCCAATCCTGCCGTGCTCAATACGGTCGCGATCATCGACGTGGTCGTAGTTTTGCCGTGGCTGCCGGCCACCGCGACGCCAAATTTCATGCGCATCAGTTCGGCCAGCATCTCGGCGCGCGGAATCACCGGGATATGGCGCCGGCGCGCTTCGAGCACTTCCGGATTGGAATATTTGACCGCCGTGGAAATCACGACCACCGAGGGATGGGCGGCGAGATTGTCCTCCTGATGGCCGACAAAAACGCGCGCGCCGAGTCCGCGCAGACGCCGTGTCGCCTCGCTCTCCTGAAGGTCGGAGCCGGTCACCACATAGCCCGAATTCAATAATACCTCCGCGATGCCACTCATGCCGATGCCGCCGATGCCGACGAAATGAATTTTGTGCTTCTTCTGCAACATGAAACTTCGGTCGGCCTCGGCAACCTAAGCATGCGCCAAGCCGTAACACTCATCGACGATCCGCGCGGCCGCGTCGGGACGTCCGAGCGCGCGCGCTGCCACCGCCATCCGTTCGAGACGGTCGCGGTCAGCAAGATAGCCGCGGATTTTTTCCGCCAAAATTGGTCCGGCCAATTCCTGATCCAAAATCATTTCCGCCGCGCCGCGTTCTTGTAATACCTGCGCATTGCCGCGCTGATGATCATAAATCGCGTATGGAAAGGGCACGAGAATCGCCGCCTTGCCGAAGGCCGTAAGCTCGGCGACCGTGGTCGCGCCGGCACGACAGAGCACCAGATCCGCTAAGGCGTAAGCCTCATCCATGCGATCGATGAACGGCGTCACTTGAGCTTCAAAGGGTAGCTCATGGTAAGCTTCACGAATCGCGGCGTAATCGAGCTGGCCGGTTTGATGCGTCACAAAGAGCTCCGACTTGAGGTCGGTCAATTGCTTAAGCGCATCGATGACGGCGAAATTGAGCCGCCGCGCGCCCAGACTGCCGCCGAAAATCAGCAGCGAAAACTTGGTTCGTTTCTGGACCTCCGGCAGTTCTTGCCAGCGCACCGGGTTACCGCTCTCGACCACGTGAGCCCGGGGAAAATATTCGACGCTCTTGGAATAAGCGGTAAACACGCGATCGACGAATCGCGCGAGTAGCTTGTTGGTAAAACCTGGACGAAGATTCTGTTCCATGATCGCGCAGCGAACGCCGGCGAGTCTTCCCGCCAGCAGCACCGGTCCCGAGGCGTAGCCACCGAGACCGAGAATGCAATCGGGGCGAAACCGGCGAATGATCTTCAACGAGCGCCATAGACTCCACGGCACGCCGTAAAGCGCGTCGAGGACGCCGCGCACGCCGCGTCCTTTGAGTCCCTTCACCTGCAGCGTTGCCAATTTGAATCCCTCTTTCGGCAGCACGCCAAATTCGATTCCTTGTGCCGTGCCGACAAACAAAATCTCCGTCCGCGCATCGCGCCGTTGAAATTCCCGCGCCACGGCCAGACCGGGGAACAGGTGACCGCCGGTTCCGCCGCCGGCGAAAATAATCCGCATCGCTAAAGTCGCCGGCGCGACAGACCCAGCAATATTCCCGCCTCCATCAAGTTAATCACCATCGCCGAGCCACCGTAGCTGATAAACGGCAGCACCAGACCCTTGGTCGGCATCAATCCCATCACGACGCCCATATGAATCAACGCTTGCAAACCGAGGAGCAACGTCAAGCCGAAGGCCAAATACTGATCGAACGGTTCTTCGATCTTGGCCGCAAGCTGAAGGCCGCGCACGATGATGACGCCGAACAGCGCCAACACCGTCAGCGCGCCCAAGAGACCGAGTTCCTCGCCGATCACCGAAAAGACAAAATCCGTGTGCGCTTCGGGCAGATAAAAAAGTTTCTGCCGGCTCTCGCCCAAGCCGCGACCCCACATTTGCCCTGAGCCGAAAGCGATCAGCGATTGAATGACGTGAAAACCGCTGCCCGCCGCATCGCTCCATGGGTCCCAGAACGTCATCAGACGGCGTAGGCGGTATTCGGCCTTGGTCATCACGTAGATCAATACCGGCAACGCCATCAAGCCGGTGGCGAGCAGATGGTGCACGCGCGCGCCGCCGATAAACAGCATGAAATAAAGCAACATGGTCAAAATCAGCGCGGTGCCGAAATCCGGTTCGAGCAGCAGCATGCCGGCAAACGCGCCGCTGACGATCAGATGGGGCAACACGCCGACGGAAAAAGTCCGAATCATTTGCTCTTTTTTGGCCATCGAATGGGCGAGATAAAACACCAGCGCCAACTTAGCCAACTCCGATGGTTGAAAGGCAAAGCCAGGAAACATGATCCAGCGCCGGGCACCGCCGCGACTTACGCCGATACCGGGAACCAGAACTAGAACCAGGATAACAAAACTGATCGCCAAAAGCGGGTAAGCAAAGCGCCGATAAAGCGTCGAGGGTAAGATGGCGCAGGCGATGAGCGCCAGCGCGCCGGCGCCCATCGCAATCATTTGCTTGCGAAAAAAGTACGTGCCGTCGCCGTAGCGCTCTTGAGCATAAAGATAGCTGGTGCTCAACACCATGGTCATGCCGACCGCCAACAGCGCGCCGACCGCAAGCAGCATCCACTTATCGACTGCCAAGGCGTTTCTCATAAGCTCTGCACCAGAGTCTTAAAAACTCTTCCCCGTTCGGCATAATTCTTGAACTGATCGAAACTCGAACACGCCGGCGACAGCAACACCACGTCGCCCGCCCGCGCCTGCGCCGCGGCATCGCGCACCGCCGCTTGTAGGTCGTCAACGACGACGGTTTGGGTGAGCGCGCCTAACGCGTGGGCAATCACATCCTTCGCCGCTCCGAACAGCACGAGGCGGCGAACTTTCTGTTTGATCTCTTCAGTAAGCGGACCGTAACTGCCACCTTTGTCGACGCCGCCCACCAGCAAAATCACCGGCTCGGTAAAGCTCGCCAGCGATTTCACCACCGCACCGACGTTGGTTCCCTTCGAGTCGTTATAATAGCGCACGCCGTTTCTTTCGCGGACAAACTCCAGACGGTGCTCGAGACCGGAAAAGCGATTCAAGCTTTCCTGAATTAACGCGCTGGAAACACCCGCGCATTTGGCGGCAGCGATGGCGGCCATCATGTTTTCCACGTTATGCACACCGTGAATTTTGACTTCCCTGAGCGCAAAACGTTCTTCAGCACCGCCATCGCGCCAAATGATTTCATCAACCGAGGCGAAGACGCCTTGCGCCGCCTCAGTAAAACCGAAAGAAACAACCCGAGCCTTGATTCGGTCGCGCATCTGCCACACCAGCGGATCGTCGCGGTTGAGGATCGCCATGTCGGCGCTCGTTTGCGCCTCGAAGATCCGTTCCTTGGCGGCGCAGTAATCATCGAACGATGGGTAGCGATCCAAATGATCTTCGGTCATGTTGAGCAGCACGGCGATGCGCGGGCGAAACTGCTCGATCCATTCCAGTTGAAAACTGCTGATCTCCACAACCGCCCAATCCCAGTTTTCCGATGTGGCGCTAATAAAGGGCACGCCGAGATTACCGCCGACAAAAACTTTCTGTTTGCTGGCTCTAATCATTTCGCCGATCAAGGTCGTCGTCGTGCTCTTGCCGTTGGTCCCGGTCACGGCCAGCAGTGGCGCTTGAAAAAATCGGTAAGCCAATTCGATCTCACTGAGAACTGGAATATGCGATGCCGCCGCATGCCGTAACAGCGAATTTTCCCGCGCTACGCCCGGACTCGGAATGACGCAATCGACGCCGTCGAGCCAATCCAGTTGCTCATCGCCCAAACAATATTCGACCGGCAGCCCCCCGAGGCTAGCGATTTCTTGGGCGAGCTCAGGCTCTCGGCGCAGATCGCTAATCAGCACGCGCGCTCCCCGCCGCGCGAGGAATCGCGCTGATTCTCTGCCGGTCCGTCCCAGTCCGACGACCAGTATTTTTTTTCCGGTTAATTCCACGCTTCATCGCGACCGCGCTCATCTGAGCTTTAAGGTGCTTAAACCCACGATGGCGCAGATAAACGACAAGATCCAAAAACGCACAATGATCTGCGGCTCCTTCCAACCCTTGAGCTCGTAATGATGATGAATCGGCGCCATGAGAAAAACTCGCTTGCGCCGGAGCTTGTAGGAAACCACCTGAAAAATCACCGACAACGCTTCCATCACGAAAACGCCACCGACGATGATCAGAAGAATTTCGTTCTTAGTCATCACTGCGACAACGCCGAGCGCCGCGCCGAGCGAAAGCGAACCGACGTCGCCCATGAACATTTGCGCCGGGTAGGCGTTGTACCAGAGAAACCCCAGACCCGCGGCGACCACCGCAGCGCAGAAAACGCTCAGCTCGCCGACGCCGGCGACATAGGGGATCTGCAAATACTCGGCGAGTTTGAGATGACCGGTGACATAGGCGATGACTGCATAAGTGCCGGCGGCAATCATCACCGGCCCGATCGCCAAACCATCCAAGCCATCCGTCAGGTTGACGGCATTCGACGTGCAGACAATCACCAGCATCGCGAAAGGCACGTAGAAGGGTCCCAAATCGACATGAAAAGTCTTGATAAACGGCACGGCGATTTCCGTGCTGAACCGCGGCTGATAATAGAGCGCCATCGCGACCACCAGAGCAACGAAAAACTGGCCGAGCAATTTGCCGCGCGGCGAGAGCCCTTTGCTGTTTTTGCGCGTGAGCTTCAAGTAATCATCGGCAAATCCGACTATGCCAGTCCCCACCGTGGCGATCAGCGCGAGCAGCACGTAGCGGTTGGCGATGTCGCCCATCATCAGTGTTGAAAACAAAAGCGCCAGTAGGATCAACGCGCCGCCCATCGTCGGCGTCCCCGCTTTGACTGAATGGCTGGCCGGCCCATCGTCGCGGATCTGTTGGCCGATCTGTTTTTCCGTCAAAGTGCGAATCAACCACGGCCCGAGCAGAAACGAGATCAGTAAGGCGAGCAACGCCGCCATCGCTGCCCGAAAGGTAATATAACGAAAGACGTTGAAGCCTGAGTAGCTCATGGAAAGCGGAAACGAGAGGTAGTAAAGCAAATCCAAACTCCTATGCCCTTCCGCTTCTCAGCTCTTGCAAAACTCTTTCCATTTTCATTCCCCGTGATCCTTTGACGAGTAGCCAATCGCCTTTTTTCAGCCGTTGGCGCAACCGATCCGCAACATCCGTATGATTCTTGCCGACAACAATTCGCTCCGGCCGCATGCCATTGCCAACAGCACCGCGGCGCACCGCACGAGCCTGATCACCGAGGAGGTAGAGACCATCGATCGCCAATTTTGCTGCGATGTCGCCGACTCGGCGATGTTCCTTCGCGCCGTGTTTGCCGAGCTCGAACATGTCACCGAGCACTGCGATTCTCTGACCGCCGCAAGGCAGTTCCGCCAGTGTTCGCAGCGCCGCTTGCATCGAAGCGGGATTGGCATTGTAGGCATCATTGATAATGCCGACGCCATTCCAGTCGTCGATCTGCATCCGCATGGAAAATGGTCTGGCATTGGCAAGCCCGCGGCGAACCGCCGCCAACTTCACACCCGCGCCGAGAGTCAAAGCCGCAGCGCCCAGTGCGTTCGAAATATTGTGTTGACCAAGATAATTAAGCCGTACGTTACAGCGGTGCTCGCCGGCTTGAAGCTTCAGTTCCATGCCGCTCGTACCGCGCATGCGCCAGGATCCCACCCGCACCCAGCCATTTTTGCCGTAGGTAAACTTACGTCCGCTGAACTTCGCACCCAGCTTGCGAACCCAGGGATCGTCGAGATTCACGGCGATTGCACCGTCGGCACGAACGTTTTGATAGAGCGCGCCCTTCTCGCACGCGACGCCGGCCAAGCTGTGCAATCCTTCAAGATGCGCTGCGCCCACCGAGGTAATGATCGCCAAATCCGGATCAGCGATCTCAGCGAGCCGCTGGATTTCACCGGGATGATTGGTGCCGAGCTCGACCACCGCAACTTTGTCTCGTTTGCGCAAGCGCAATAGGGTTAACGGCAGCCCGACTAAATTGTTAAAATTTCCCTCAGTTTTCAAAACCCTGCCACGGAGCTGCCCACCTTCCAGTGACGCTTCTTCGAGAATCGCTGCAACCATCTCCTTCGTCGTGGTTTTGCCGTTAGATCCCGTGATCGCGAGCACCTTGGGGGAGAACCGCTCGCGCCGATAATGCGCGAGATCGCCCAACGCTCTCAAGGTGTCGCGCACTTTGACCGCGGTCGCGGCGCTGAACGTGGAGTTAGGTGGCGAGCGATGCACAATCACACAGGCCGCGCCGCGGCGCACCGCGTCCCCGACAAAGCGATGACCGTCATGGCGCTCGCCTTTCAACGCGACGAATACTGAGCCGCTTTTAACTTTGGTCGAATCGGTCACGATCTCTCCGAAGCGCGTCTTCGATCCGTCGCTGACGATCTTGCCGCCGGTCGCGGCGAGAATGTCTGCCTTGCTCCACGCCATCCCTCATCACTCATGCGCTAAAGCGCCGCTCCGACTCTTCGCGGGCGACCTCTCGATCGTCAAAATGAATCTTCGTCGTGCCCA
>WNGO01000516.1_pt1 | contig 26121 bp, 22 predicted proteins | sample 5400511 | NCBI WGS metagenome assembly WNGO01 (sample SAMN13153380, study PRJNA577476) | soil metagenome | isolation source: 20 cm soil or saprolite under Garry oak tree replicate 2 | place: USA:California | collected 2016-06-15 | reverse complement strand
CGCCATCAAGTTTTCTTCCGTGGGCGCAATCGGATTCGCAAGAGGCGGTGCACGCCGCGCCGCCGCCGCATCGAGCGCCATATGCGCGAACGCCTTTTCGAGCGCTGTGGGCGTGGCCTTCGCATTCGTCGGCAGCCATCCGAGCCACGCCGCCGCAAACGCCCCTGCTGGCAGCGTCAATATCCCCACCACAAATCCCAGGAGAAATTTTCGCATCACTCCTCCCGAATTTTCAGACCTTAGCAATGAGCTCTTGGCCGCTTTGACGCCCCTGCGGGTCAAATAGTTAGTCTCTGACTCCCTCGGATTGATGGCCCGGTGCATCCCATTCGACTAGTAGGTGGTCGCTCCGAGATCACACCGTCATTTCGAACAGAGCAGGCTGATTTGTTCTTCCGCATTCGCTCCTGCGAATGCGTCGGCCTGCCCAGTGAGAAATCTCTCTGTCTCAGGAGCCTTACTACTTGGCAGCTTGCATCGTTGCCCTGCGATCAGATACGGTTTGGGCAAAGGACTGTAGTTGCTTCTTGTAGAGTTTTTCGAGTTTTCCGTCGTATCCAAAAATCACCCGCGGCGTTTGTTCCGACAAACTTGCCAAGTAGCTATTTCTAAGTTGTTCTGAGTTAGACAGCTCTAGGAGCTTGTCCCTAGCATCGCGTACCACCAACGAATACGAGGAACCAGTGGGTATGAAGTTTACAGAATGCTTTGTTCTCTTCTTGTACGCCCAGATGATTTCGTCGCGCCGCATAACAGCCACCTGGGTCCCACAGCATCTAAACCACTTAAATTAACTATTGATAGACTATAATAGTTTCGTTAAGTCGGCGAGATTCCTCGGTGCCCTGCGAACCCTGCGCCCCCGCCTCGTAGTCCTTCTAACTCTCCAATATCTTCCCATCCCAGCCGGCTACTCTCTCGCCAACACCATGCTCCCGTAAGCCCTCTAGCTGCAACACTTACAAAAAACAGGGGGAGGGGCAACATCCTCTTTACCTCGTTACATCCTGGCGTTCTCTCATCCTTACATCCTTGCGTCCTTGCCTCCTCCTTCAACTTCCAGCTTCCTCACCAGGTACGGAATAATCACCTGCCGGAAAATCAAGGGATCGGGCCACACTCTCACCTGTCTTCCCAAATGCCCGCCCTGCGGATTGATCCAAGCTTCTTTCGGAACGTCGCCACTACTGAGCAGCAGATAGGTGTCCGAGATCGGCACCTGCGTGTCCAGAGCTCCCGCGATGATCAGCATCGGCGCCGTCGGCTTCCCCAGCAGCCCCTGCGAAACCAGCGACATCTTCGGGAAAATGTTCGCCAGGTCATCCACCGTTTTCACGCCCTCAAAAATCGACATCAGCGCCGGTCCCAGCCCGAAAAGGTATTCGCGATTTCCCAGCGTCTTGTTAATCACAAAATCTTTTTGGAACGTCGCGTCCGCCGGCGGCGATTGCGCCACCACTGCTTTCAAGCGTGCGTGCTCCAGGATCGCCAGCTTCGTCGCCCAGTACCCGCCGAAGCTCTGGCCGTCCATGCCGATTCGCGTCTTGTCCACTTCCGGCCGCGTTTGCAAGTAATCGATCACGCGAGAGAATTCGCGTTCCGCCGTTTCGCTCGCTTTGATCGGCGCTTGCCCCGTGCCCGGCGAATCCAGCCCAATAAATCCAATTCCATAGTGCAGGATGGCGCCGAAGTTTTCGGAAAGATCTTCTTTCCGGCTGTCCAGTCCGCTAATCGCAATCACCAACGGCACCGGCCCCTTCGCATTTTTCGGCAGCCGCAAATAACCGACGATCTCCGATCCCTCAAACGGAATACGCACGACTTCGAGCGGCGAATCCATCAAACGCGCGTGTGCGAGAAACGCTTCCAGAGCCTTCGCGTACGCGCGCTGCTTGCCCGGAGAAGCCGGCACCGGCCAGCGTCCGAACGAATACAGCCGCCACGCCTTGACGTAAAGCGCGCTCGCCTTGGCCGCGTCGGTCGCTTCAAGCGCTTTCGCCTGCGTCATGTAGCGGTCCGCAACGGTGCTGAAAGCGGCGGCCCACTCCTCGTAGTCGGGCGTTTTGATCGCAGCAAACGCCTCGCGCACATCAGCAGGATCGAGCCCGATCAGAGGATACATTCCATTTTCCGCGCGCTTGATCGCCTCGGCTTTGATTTCATCGAGCGTCCGTTCTTTTTGCTGTGCCAGGGCATTTCCCGTCCACGCAAGCGCGCTGAGAATCATCCCCGCAATCCGCAGAGCCCTCACTCGACCTTGCTTCTCCATGAAATCCATTCACCTCGCCCCTTTCAGTTTCGCAAGCGCCTCGACGTAATACGAGGAATCGTAGTATTTCTCAGGAGCAGGCGGATGCCCGCTCCACTGGCCTTCCACCTCCGCGCGCAGCTTGAGCACATTTTTGAAGCCATCCAAATCGAAGCGCGCGTCGTCCGCGTATCCGCCGTGACCTTCAATCAAGACCGCGTATGTCTCCCCCGCAACGTCCGCGGGAATTTTCGATTCCTTCATCATCAACTCAATCACCTTCTGTTTGTTGGCTGGGGCCATCAGCCAGCGCTGCGCCTCGATGTACGCGGCAAGATAACGCACCAGCGTATCCTTGTGTTCGCTCGCCCATTTACGCTGCACGAAAGCGCCATAACTTTGATACGGCCCGATGAGCTTCTGTGTCGAGCCGAGGCTCACGAAGCCCTCGCGTCTGGCAACAATCGATGCAGGCGGACCAAGCATCGAACCTGCAAATTCTTTGTGTTCGTGCATGGCCACCAATCGCTGCGGTGTGGCCCCGTAAGGCTTCATCTCGTAGTCCCGCCCGGCTTGCAGTCCATTCAGAAGCAAAATCTTTTTCATCTGGAGGGCGTACGCCGTGTTCACCGCATCGACGATCAGAGTTTTCCCGCGCAATTCCGCGGCCGAATGAATGTCCGGCTGCACGAAAAGTTCGTTCAGGGAGACTTCCCCTCCTATCACAATGACCACGTCAGCGCCCGTCAGTTCCACCATCGCGACGGAGTTGTCCACTGCCGCGTGGGCAATGTCCGCCTTTCCCTCCGCCAAGGCAGCCCGCATCGCATCCGAATTCGGCGCCGCGTTGACCTCCACTTCGATTTCGAACTTCGCGAACGTGCCGTTCATTTCCGCGGCAACTACGGGCAGCGGACGGCCCGGCAGGCTGGTCAATCGTATTTTTTGCGGGCTCCGTTCCTGCGCACGCGCACTGCTGCTGCACAACAATCCAACAACGAGAATCGACCGGCAAACCCATCTTCTGGCGTTCATCGAGATTCGCTCCTTGTGTGGTTCAGGGAAATGAGACTACGGTGCGCCCTCGTTCAATTTCTCGAGCGACCATTCCGTGACCGGCATCGGATCAAGGATAGGCTTTCCGAGATTCGGACAGCTCAATGCGTACAGGCCCGTGTCCGTCGCGGTCCAGATGATGTTACGGTCCCACTCGATAAAAACGTTGTCCACGGTGCGGTCGTAGCTTCCGAATTTTTTCAAGTCGCCGCCCTGCGGAGGAATGAAGTAAGCAACTTCTGCGGGCTTGTAAAGGTCTCCAATGTCGTAGCAGCGGAGTCCCGCGATGAAATAAGAATAAGCAATGAACTCCTGCCGCGGTTTCCCCGGCGCTTTCAGGTGCGGCGGATTATGCGCGCCGAAGCGCCCACGCTTGAAACAGAAATCGCGGTAGGGTGCTTCCGGAGGAGGCACGGGGCGCGGCAACTGCGCGACCGCGATGGGGTGCTCTTCGTCGCGAATATCAATGACCCAGTTCGGCAAATAGATTTGATTGCAATCAGAATTTGTTGTTTCGCCGTTGGTGAGAACAAATCCGCGGTCGAGGATGCCGCAATAAATTGTGTGAAAGGCGATGCCCATACCCGAGTACTGTGGCGGCGGCTCGAACCGGCCAATTTCTTTTTGGTGCGTAGGATCCGAAAGATCAAGAATAATGAATCCGTTGCAGCCGAATGCGCCGTAGCCACGATTGCCGCCATCTTCCAGTTTTTTGGGAACATACACCGGGCCGTGGAGTCCCGCGAAAGGCGTCTGGTCTGCTACGACTTTCGGCGGAACGAGCTTCGACCAAATCCATTTGTTGTATTCGGCTTCCTCGCCCTTGCGTGAGCCGGGAACCCACCACATCGAGACTTCTTTCGCGCTGGAAGGATCGGAAGTATCCACAATCATGTTGCCGTTGACCAACTGCCGAAAGTAGGCCGGCTGGTGAATGAAAGTTTCATCGGGCGCCGTATCGAGGTAAGCATACTTGCCGCCGTCGTAATAGTTTCGGTGCGTGCCCTGGCCGGTGGCGCCGGTGCTGAACTCAGAGAGTTTGACAATTTTCGACGGATCGGTGACATCATAGAAGCGTACGCCACGAAGTCCTTTGTAATTCTTGCGCTTGTCATCGAGATGCGCGTCGTCGTATTTGCCCATGGGCGCTTCAGGAGTCGAATCGGTGATCGGCGTCTGCGCCCCGGTCATGAGAATCCACTTCTTTAGATTTTTGTTGTAGGCCACCTGCACTTGGCCGCCTTCGAATCCACCCTGGTTGTAAAAGGTGGGCTTTCGAACGTCGCTGACGTCGATGACATCGCCTTGCTGGAACATGTAGCGGCGATCGCCAATGGACATCAACTGCATCTTGCCATTGCGGACACGGCCGGGCATGAAGTGGCCGAGGAGCTCCATGTTGTGGATGTACATCCTGCGATCCAGATACGAGATACTGTTCGGGGTGGGGTGGGCATGATGGTCCGCCCAAGCCGCAATCGGAGAACCGGCCAATGCCAAGCCAACGCCGGCCGCGGTTCGCAGGAACTCGCGCCGAGTCGGTAGTCCGGCTCCATCCAGCGTGTTTCGGAACTTTGTATTCCCGGAATTTGGCATCCTCGCGCCAGTCTTGTCCTTCATCTTTGGCGGCTCCTTGGGCCATAAACTCTTGGCTCGCAGTGCTTGCGATCGGAGGCCATGACGACGGCTTCCTCGTTCGAATCCCTGTGCCCGGCCCCTGCTCTCAACTTAATTAGGTTAGGTGAGAAGGGTAGCGAAGGCCATGACATCCAAAAGGTAGGACCGCTGTACCATTCGTAAACAAAGGCTGTCAAGAATATTCTATGGATTGGAGATGGGTTGCAGTTAGTATGATTTGCGAAAAAGTGTTCGGGTATAGTGGTTGGACCAAAACGAGAGACTGTCGGCCATGGCCGCTCATCGCTTCGCAATCGCTCGAACGACCAGCTGCAGAGCCGTACACCGGCAGAGATCTCTCTAGGCACAGGGCCAGAGAAGGATTTCAGAGGGAGAACCGAAATGGCAATTGCAACTATCAATCCCGCGACCGGTCAAGTGGTGAAGACATTCGAGCCGCTATCGGATGCACAGGTTGAAGTAAGACTTCAAAAGGCAGCGGATACGTTTCTGAGCTACCGAAGAGTGCCATTCGCTGAACGCGCCCAGAAGATGCTGAAGGCGGCAGCAATCCTGGACGGCGAAAAAGAGACTTTTGCCAAAATGATGACGACCGAAATGGGCAAGACGTTCCGTTCCGCGGTCGATGAAGCAGCGAAATGCGCGTGGGTCTGCCGCTACTATGCGGAAAACGCGGAGCGTTTTCTGGCTGACGAAATAGTGGAGACGACCGCGAGCCGGAGTTACATCCGATACCAGCCGCTTGGGGCCGTTCTAGCGGTGATGCCTTGGAATTTTCCGTTTTGGCAAGTGCTGCGATTCGCCGCGCCGGCGTTGATGGCCGGGAACGTCGGCCTTCTGAAGCACGCGTCGATCGTTCCGCAATGCGCGTTAGCGATTGAGGGCGTCTTCCGGAGGGCCGGGTTTCCCGACGGAGCTTTCCAAACACTTCTGGTGGGCTCAGAAAAAGTGGACAAAATCCTGGGAGATCCGCGCGTAATGGCGGCCACATTGACAGGGAGCGAAGGAGCAGGAATTGAGGTGGGAATTGGCGCCGCGAAAAGAATCAAGAAGGTGGTACTGGAGCTCGGAGGCAGCGATCCCTTTATCGTAATGCCGAGCGCGAATCTGGAGGTGGCGGCGGCCACGGCGGTGAAGGCGCGGATATTCAACAACGGACAATCTTGCATCGCCGCCAAGCGCTTCATAGTGGCCGAATCCATCGCGGACCGATTCGAACGGGTATTCGCAGAAAAGATGACCGCATTGAAAGTAGGAGATCCTTTTGACGAAATGACGGAACTCGGACCACTCTCAACGGCGGAGGGCCTGGCCGATCTGGACCGCGATGTGAAGAAGACGGTCGAGGCGGGGGCGAAGGTCTTGACCGGAGGCAAACCGCTGGATCGTCCAGGGAATTTTTATGCTCCCACGGTGCTGACAAATATTCCGAAGGGCTCACCGGCACACAAGGAAGAACTATTTGGTCCGGTGGCGAGCGTGTTCCGGGCTGCAGACCTGGATGACGCGATTCGAATCGCGAACGACAGCCGGTTTGGATTGGGGGCCAGCGCCTGGACGAACGATAGGAATGAACGCGAGCGCTTCGTCAACGATCTGGAATCCGGAATGGTATTCATAAACCGCATGGTGGCTTCCGATCCTCGTATGCCCTTCGGGGGAGTTAAGTGGTCGGGACACGGGCGAGAACTGGGGGTCCATGGAATCCGCGAGTTCGCGAACATCAAGACGGTATGGATTGAGGAGGCCTCCTAAGTGGTTTGCGAAATGGAGGATGGGGTGGTAGATTGGTCCGACAACTCAACCAGACAGTGACGAGTCCCCCACGTCAAACAACTGGACTTAGGCGAGTTTACTTTGGTACGGCGGTCGTACCAAAGAGCGAAATGACTTCTTTCGACGAGGATGTCATGTACAAGATCGTACGTTCTTCTCGTTTGTATGAACAGATCGTGCAGCAGGTCGAGGAATCCATCCACAAGGGAGCGATGAAACCCGGGGACCAACTTCCCCCGGAACGGGAGTTGGCTCAACAATTTGGCGTCAGCCGGACCGCGGTTCGCGAAGCGGTGAAGGCGCTGCATGAAAAGGGGCTGGTGGAAGCCTATCCGGGCCGCGGAACGTTTGTCACCGATGGCACTTCGTATTCCATGCGGCAGTCGCTGGACCGCATGCTAAAGATTGGGCAGCCCGAGGGGTCTGCGTTTCTGGCAGAAGTACGCGAAATCCTGGAGCCCGAGATTGCCGCGCTGGCCGCAACTCGCGTCGACGACGAAGACCTTGTTTCGATGCGGGAAGAAATCGCGGTGATGGACACCGCGCGCAAGGACCCGGATGCATTCATTGAGGCCGACCTGGATTTTCACCTAGCTCTCGCGGAAGCCGCTGCAAATCCCCTAATCCTTTCGTTGATCGATTCGATTGTGGGGCTGCTGCGCGAACAGCGGATGGGAATCTTCCACGTGGAAGGCGGCCCGGAGCGCGGGCAGTATCACCACAAGAGGATCCTGGAGGCAATTGAGCACCGCGATCCGCTGGGAGCGCGTGACGCGATGAAGGCGCACCTGCGGCAAGTGCGAGAGGATTCGCGGCGGGCGACGGGCGGGCAGGAATCCTAAGAACAGTTGTAAGTCATTAGTTTTGAATTTTTAGTCGGAGAAGAAAAAAGATTCAAATGGTGATTGATTATTTGCCGAGTTTGAGCCCCGGCAGGGCTGTCAATTGTGAGATCTAAGTTTTTGACAGGGAAGAAAAGAAGTGTGCCAACTTGAGTTCTCTCTCCATTCTCTGAGATGCCGGACTTGATTGGCCCGAGTCCATGAGAAGGCCGCGCTCAAGCGCGGCGCAAGGCACGAGAAGGGCAGAGAAGCGTAGAAAGGATTTTGAAGCCGCCTGTAGCGAGGAGAAAAAGGATTCATGGCAAATCTTGGATTTGTCGGGCTTGGCGTAATGGGCGGCGAAATGGTGAACCGGCTGCTCGGCAAGGGCCACAGCGTTAGGGGCTACAACCGTACGCGTTCGAAAGCGGAGTGGCTCATCAAGAAAGGGATGAAGTGGGCGGACTCGCCGCGCGCGGTGGTGGCAGCGGCGGAGGTTACCTTTTCCATGGTTACGAATTCCGCGGCGCTGGGAGCGGTAATGAATGGGCCTGACGGAATGCTGGCAGGAGTGACGCCGGGCAAGATTTTCGTGGATATGAGCACCTTGAGCCCGGCGTTCAGCCGGGAGGTGGCGGCCAAAGTGCGGGAAAAGGGCGGCGACATGGTGGACTCGCCGGTTTCCGGGAGCGTGATCACGCTGCAAGAGGGAAAGCTTTCGGTGATGGCGGGCGGGCGGAAAGAGACATTTGAAAAAGTGAAGCCGCTACTGCTGGATATCGGGCCGAAGGTCACCTACGTAGGGGACAACGGTTTGGCGCTGGTGATGAAGATCGGGACGAACCTGAGCCTCGCCGTGCAGATGCTGGCGTTTTCCGAGGGAGTGCTGCTGGCGGAAAAGAGCGGGATTGCGCGGGAAATCGCCGTGGATGTGCTAACGCACAGCGTGATTGCGTCGCCGATGGTCCAGTATCGGGGCCCGTTTATTTTGAAGAAGCCGGAAGAGGCGTGGTTCAACGTTAACATGATGCAGAAAGACATGAACCTGGCATTGGAGCTGGGGCGGCAACTGGATGTGCCCATGCCGACGACGGCGGTCACGAACGAGTTCCTGACGGCGGCGCGCGGACTGGGGCTCGAGGAGAAGGATTTTGCCGTGGTGTTCAATGTTTTGGCGCAGATGTCCGGAGTGAGGCCATGACAATTGCAACGGATCAATCCAAGACCAAAGCGGAAGTCGAAACCGAGCAGTGGATGCGGATGTACCGGCGGATGGTGATGATCCGGGAGTTCGAACAACAGGTGAACGAACTTTATACGCGGGCGCTGATGCCGGGGCTGGCGCACCTTTACATTGGCGAAGAAGCGGTGGCGGTGGGGATTTGCGAAGCGCTGCGCCGGGACGACTACATTACCAGCACGCACCGGGGGCACGGTCACTGCGTTGCGAAGGGCGCTTCACCGGACCGCATGTTTGCGGAGCTGCTCGGAAAAGAAGCGGGGTATTGCCGTGGCAAAGGGGGATCCATGCACATTGCCGATCCCGCGACCGGCAACCTGGGGGCGAATGCAATCGTGGGAGGAAGCGCGGGAATCGCCACGGGAGCGGCACTTTCGTCGAAGCGGCTGGGCACGGGAAAAGTAGCAGTGTGCTTTTTTGGCGAAGGAGCGCTCGGACAGGGCGTGCTTTACGAGGTGATGAACCTGGCGGCGCTGTGGAGATTGCCGGTGATCTACGTCTGCGAGAACAATCTTTATACGGAATATACGCATTATTCGGAGACAACGGCGGGTGACATCCTGGCGCGCGGAACTGCGTTTGGAGTGCAGGCAGAAAGCGTGGACGGGCAAGATGTGCGAGCGGTGTACGCGACGGCGCACCGGCTGGTGGAGCGGGCGCGGAAGGGCGAAGGGCCGGCGTTTCTGGTTTGCGAAACGTATCGCTACACGGGACACCACGTGGGGGACATCAACCGCGAATATTACCGTTCGAAACAAGAAGAGCAGGAATGGAAGACGAAACGGGACCCCATCAAGAACTTCTCGCAATGGCTGGTTGAGCAAAAATTTTCGGACGAAGGAAAGCTCAAGCAAATCCAGGAAGAAGTGCGGGCGGAAATGAAGGCGGCGGTGGAGTTTGCGATTGCCGCGCCGTACCCGGCGGTAGACCAGGTGGATCAGGACGTTTATGCCTGAAGTGGCGACGAGAGAGCTTACGTTTGCACAAGCAGTCCGCGAAGCGCTTGCGGAAGAGATGCGCCGCGATTCGCGCGTGTGCATTTTCGGCGAGGACGTTGCGGAAGCGGGGACGCCGTTTAAAGTGTTGTCGGGCCTGGTGGAGGAATTCGGCGCGGAACGCGTGATGGATACGCCGATTTCGGAGGCGGGTTTCACGGGCATGGGAGTCGGGGCAGCGATGACCGGGTTGCGGCCAGTGGTGGACATCATGTTCGGCGACTTCCTGACGCTAACGATGGACCAGATGGTGAATCAGGCGGCCAAGGTGCACTACATGTCTGGCGGGACGTGGAAAGTGCCGATGGTGCTGCGGACGACGCTGGGGGCGACGCGGCGTTCGGCGGCGCAGCATTCGCAGTCGCTGCACGCGTGGCTGAGCCATGTGCCGGGATTGAAAGTGGTGATGCCGTCGACGCCGTACGATGCGAAGGGGCTTTTGAAGACGGCGATTCGCGACGAGAACCCGGTGGTCTTTTTCGAAGACAAGATGATGTACAAGTTGCAGGGGCCGGTGCCGGAAGAGGAGTACACGATTCCGCTGGGTGTGGCCGACGTGAAGCGAGAGGGAGAGGACATTACGATTGTGGCGACCAGCAGCATGGTGCAAGTGGCGCTGGGCGCGGCGGAGTTGCTGGAAAAGATTGGCGTGAGTGCGGAAGTGATCGATCCGCGGACGACGTGGCCGCTGGATGAGAGAACGCTGATTGAATCGGCGAAGAAGACTTCGCGAGCGATGGTGGTTGATGAAGGATATGGGCGGTATGGCGTGACCGGAGAGATCGCATCGGTCATCGCAGAAGGCGCGTTCTACAACCTGGAAGCTCCGGTGAAGCGCATGGGCGCAATGCACGTGCCGATTCCGTTTTCGCCGCCGCTGGAAGATGTGACGGTTCCGACGGAGCAGACGGTATTTGAGGTGGCGCGGGCGCTTTGCGGGAAGGCGTAATTGCGCGGAATGAGAGGTCTCCAGATGGCGCTGAAAACTTACGGGCCGATGGCGGTGGATTGGGAAAACCGCATTGATTTTGACCGCTTGCGCCGCGAACGCCTGGCGCGGGCGAAAGCGCTGCTGGCGAGATCGGAGATGGGAGCGCTGCTGTCCTTTGACATGAACAATGTGCGCTACCTCACGGCAACGCACATCGGGACGTGGGCGCAGGACAAAATCAGCCGATTTTCGCTGCTGCCGCAAAATGACGAGCCGATCCTTTGGGATTTTGGATCGGCGGCGAGACATCATCAGCAAAATTGCCCGTGGCTGGGAGAACGATCGCGGCCGGGAATTCCGCTGCTGCGCGGGGCGATGTCACCGGAGATGGGGCGCGCGGAAAACGTGGCGCGCAAAATAAAAGTAGAACTCGAGAAGCGCGGACTGCACAAAGAGCCGCTGGGGATCGACGTTGTCGAGCCGCCGATTCTTTTCGCGCTGCAAAAAGAGGGAATCAAGATTGTTGACGGGCAGCAGTTGATGTCCGACGCGCGGGTCATCAAGACGCAGGATGAAATTTCGCTGCTGAATCACTCCGCGATGATGGTGGACGCGGCGTACGACGAGTTGTATCGGGCGATGAAGCCGGGGATGAGCGAGAACCAGGCAGTGGGGCTGGCGAGCAAAGTGCTGTATGACCTGGGCTCGGAATATGTGGAAGCGGTGAATGCGATTTCGGGTGAGCGGTGCAATCCGCATCCGCATGTGTTTTCCGATCGCGTGCTGCGGCCGGGGGATCCGGTTTATTACGACATTTTGCATTCCTACATGGGCTACCGGACTTGCTACTACCGGTGCTTCACGATTGGGTATGCGTCGCACGCCATGATCGATGCGTACAAACGATGCCGCGAGTATTTGGACGCGGCAATTTCGCTGGTGCAGCCGGGGCGCACGACGGCGGAGATTGCTTCGGTGTGGCCGAAGGCAGAGGAGTTTGGATTTCCGGATGAAGAAGCGGCGTTTGCGCTGCAATTCGGACACGGGATCGGGCTGGCGATTTGGGAGAAGCCGGTGATTAGCCGCATGGTGTCGCTCGAGCACTCGCATGAGATCAAGCCGGGGATGGTATTCGCGCTGGAAACGTTCTGGCCCTCGACGGACGGATGGAGCGCCGCGCGGATTGAAGAAGAGATTGTGGTGACGGAAACCGGGCATGAAGTCATTACGCGATTTCCGGCAGATCAGTTGATGGTGGCGGGGGCGCACTATTTCACGGTGAATGGGCCGCTCTCCACAACGCGCGAGAATGAGGCGCCGCCCAGCAGGCGAGTGAAAGAGATGGTAGCAGCGAGCGCGAAGGTTGAAGGAGTGGCGGCTACGGACTGAAGGCGCGTCCCCCGCTCCTGACAAAAAACTATGGCGATCAGTGTGGTAATGCCTGCGCTCGAAATGGCGCAGGAAAACGGGAAGCTCCTGGCCTGGCGAAAAAAAGAAGGCGAACGCGTCATTAAGGGAGAGCCGCTGCTCGAAATCGAGACGGATAAGGCGGTCGTCGAAGTGGAAGCGCCGGGCGACGGGATTCTTGCGGGGATCACAGCGGATGTGGGAGCGGTGATCCCGGTGGGACAAACCATCGCGTGGCTTGTGGCTCCCGGCGAAAAACCTCCTGCAATGGCCGTGACGGCAGCACCTGCGGCGCGCGCATCCAGCAGTCCGGAACGCGCGAGCGCAGCTGCGGCGGTGCGAGCGACAGAACAGCGTGTGGAAGCGGCTCCGCAAATTTCACCGAAGGCCCGTCGGCTGGCTAAAGAACTTGGCGTGGACATCGGCGAGATTCGAGGAACCGGACCGGATGGGACGATCACCTCAGAAGATGTGCACAGTTTTGCCGATGGACGGGGCGCCGCTGCTCCAGCGGGATTGCAGCCGCTGAGCCAGGTCGCGCGGCTGATGGCCGAGCGTACCACGCAGAGCTGGACCAGCGTGCCGCACTTTTTTCTGGTGCGGTACGTCGACTGTGGCGAACTGATTGCGACCCAAAAACGAATCAGCCAGGAGATGGAGAAGTCGCAGGGCGCGGCACCGACAATCACGGATTTGCTGATTGCGCTGTTGGCGAAAGTCTTGGCGAAGCATCCGCGAATGAATTCGAGTTGGACGGGGGAGGGGATTCGTTCGAATAGGGAGATCCACGTCAGCGTGGCGATGGCGGTGAAAGACGGCGTGGTCGGTGCGGTGATTCACAAGGCGAACACCGCGAAGATCGCTGAAATCTCCGCGCTGCGGCGCGAATTGACAGAGCGCGCGCGAGCAGGCCGGCTGCGCCCGGCAGACATCACCGGCGGGACTTTTACGCTGAGCAACCTGGGCATGTACAAGGTCGACGCGTTCAGCGCGATCATTACGCCGCCGCAGGCCGCGATTCTCGCGGTGGGGAGCATTTCCGACCGGGTCGTCCCCGTTGAGGGAAAACCCGGCATCCGGCCGATGATGACGATGACGTTGTCGAGCGATCATCGCGTGGTGGGCGGGGCCCAAGCGGCAGAGTTCTTAAGCGATTTGGCAAACGCCATTCGTGAGCCCGGGAAATTGCTGTAGCGGTGCGATGCACAAATTCTTTGGGAAGGGGATGAGCATTTCTCGCGCCGCGTAGCTCCAGGCTCCCACTATGACGCCGCCCAATCCGCGCAAGAGGGCTTTTTACGCAAATTCGTCGGTGCAAGTGCTGTTCGCCGTTGCCGCAGCGATCTCCTTGGGCTACTTGCAGCCGACCACGGCGATCGCGATGAAACCGCTGGGGGACGCTTTCATCCGGCTGATCACGATGATCATCACGCTGGTCATCTTTTCTACGGTGGTGACGGGCATCGCCGGAATGGAAGACTTGAAGAAAGTCGGCCGGGTTGGCGGGAAAGCGCTGCTGTACTTCGAGCTGGTGTCAACTTTGGCGCTGTTCATTGGCCTGGCGGCCGGCAACATCGTGCACCCGGGCAGCGCGTTCAACGTGAATGCGGCCAAGCTGGACGCCAGGGTGGTGGCGGAATACGCGGGGCAGGCGAAAACGCAGAGTGTCTCGGAATTCCTGATGCACATCATCCCCAACACCGTCTTGGATGCTTTCAGCAAGGGCGATATCCTGCAGGTGCTGCTGGTCTCCGTACTGTTCGGATTTGCGCTGTCGGCCGCCGGTCCGCGGTCGAAACCGCTGCTCGATTTTTTCAATCTACTGACGGAGGCAGTGTTCGGTGTTGTGAGCATCCTGATGCGCTTCGCACCGATCGGCGCATTTGGGGCGCTGGCATTCACGATCGGCAAGTACGGCATCGCTTCGCTAGGACCGCTGGCCAAACTGATTGGTACGTTTTATGGCACCTCGATTCTATTCGTTTTCATTGTGCTGGGCGCGATCGCCCGCTTCGCAGGGTTCGGAATCCTGAAATTCCTGGCCTACATTAAGGAAGAGATTCTTCTCGTGCTGGCCATCAGCTCGTCGGAGCCTGCCATGCCAACGCTGATGGCCAAACTGGAAAAGCTGGGTTGTTCGAAAGGTCTTGTAGGACTCGTCGTGCCCACCGGTTACACGTTCAATACCGACGGTACGAGCATGTACATGACGCTGGCGGCGCTGTTTGTGGCGCAGGCCACCAATACGCCGCTGACGCTGACACAGGAGCTGACGATTTTTGCGGTGGCGGTGCTGACTTCGAAAGGCGCCAGCGGCGTGCAAGGCGCGGCATTTATCGCCCTGGTGGCCACAATGACGGTCATCCCGACGATTCCGGTGGCAGGAATGGCGCTGATTCTCGGGATCGACCGGTTCATGAGCATGTGCCGCGCGACGGTGAACATGATCGGGAATGGGGTCGCCACCGTGGTCGTGTCGCGATGGGAAAAGGAATTGTCCGCCGAGACGTTGCGGAAAAATCTTGCTTGAGGGAATAGTGAAGATCACGACATTTCACCTTGCCCCCTGGGAGCGGGAGCAGGAAGCCCAGTTAATTGAGAATCGAGGCCGCGAACCGCAATGGCTGAGCGATTCGACATCGTGGTGGCGGGCGCCGGGCACAACAGCCTGATTGCGGCCGCGTATCTGGCGAAGGCGGGCTATCGCTGCCTGGCGCTCGAGGGCCGGCCAATCGTTGGCGGCGGCGTCAAATCCGCGCAATTGACGCTGCGCGGATTCACGCATGACATTTGCTCTTCGGCGCACAACGGAATCCACGGGAATCCGATCCTGCGCGACGATGAGCTAAAACTTGGAGAGTACGGCCTCGAGTACATCTATCCCGATCCTGTCTATCACATGCCGTTTCCTGACGGCAGCTATTTGACGCAGTGGCGCGACCTGGATCGCACCTGCGAGGAATTCGCAAAATTTTCCAAGAAAGACGGCCTCGCTTACCGGCGAATGATTGCCGAATACGAGACGATCAAACCCCTCTTGAATGCAGTTGCGTTCACGCCGATTGGCTTTGGGAAAGCCATCAACGACCGTTTGGCGGAACACCCCCACGGCAAGCTATGGCAGCGGCGGCTGGCCATGTCGGCCTGGGAAATTGTTCGCGATACATTCGAGGACGATCATTGCAGAGCCTTCATGCTGGGTTGCCCCTATCCGCTGCAGCCGGTGCAGGACCCGATGACCGGCCGGGCCGCGTACCTTCCTCTGCACCAGCAGCGAGACAGCCGGCCGCTGCCGAAGGGCGGGTCGGGAGCGTTGACGCTGGCGTTGGCGCGGTTTATCGAAGCGCATGGCGGCGTGATTCAGACCAACAAGTGGATCAAAGGGCTGATCGTGGAAAACGGGAAATGTACGGGCGTGGTATGCGAGGATGGCAGCTCGTATCGCGCGGAAAAGGCTGTTCTCTCGACGATCCACATCAAGCACTTGATCGACATGGCGCCGCGCGAATTGTGGGGCCAGGATTTCATCGACGGCGTGGATACGTGGAACGCCGGCCTGACCCTGTTCGAGACAAATTATGCGACGACGGAGCCGCCGAAATTTGCGGTAGCTGGCGGGACGCTCTCGCCCGTGCATTCCGGAGTGATGGTCAGCGCCGATCGCGTCTTGCGGATGAGTTATGACTTCGCTCGAGGAGCGGTGAACCTTGAAAATCCGTCGATCCATGCAATTTGTTGCAGCATCGCTGATCCGACGCGTGCGCCCGCAGGCATGCACACGATCAAAATCGTTGCCTACCACCCGTACGAATTGAAAGAGGGTCCCCAGCATTGGGACGAAATCAAGGATCAAGTTTCGGACGCGAATTTGAAATTTCTGCGGCGGTTCGCGACCAATCTGACGGATGACCAGATTCTCGCGCGCATCGTCAAGAGCCCGCTCGATCTCGAGCGCATGAACCCGCACAACTGGCACGGTAGTTGTCACGCGGGTGGATCGGGCCCGGCGCAGTCCGGTGCGATGCGACCAGTGCCTGGTTGGGCGCAGCATCGGATGCCCATCCCAGGTTTATATCAGACCGGGGCCACGACCCATCCCGGCGGATCGGTGACCGGCGGACCGGGTCGCAACGCAGCGACGGTGATGCTGAGAGATTTCGGAACCAGCATCGAGGAAGTGGTGAAGAAGGCGTAAAAGTTTGGTCTCCAGGAGGCGCTCCCATGAGCACAATCAGTCGACGCGAATTTGTGAAGGCGACGGCGCTGGCACCTCTGGCCGTCGCACCATTCTCATTAGGTCCGCAAACCTCCAAGGAGGATCGCTTTGACATCGTCGTTGCCGGCGCGGGACACAACAGCATGATCGCCGCGGCCTACTTGGCGAAGGCTGGCTACAAATGTTTGGTGCTGGAGGGTCGCCCGATGCTTGGCGGGGGCGTGAAGACAGCGGAGCTGACGCTCAAAGGATTCAAGGACGACGTGTGCTCGACGGCGCACACGTTTCTGCTCGACAACCCGATGATGAAGAACGACGAGCTCAAGCTCCGCGACTACGGACTGGAGTATATCGACCCCGATCCGATCTTTCACATCCCTTTCCCGGATGGCAGTTATCTGACGCAGTGGCGCGACCTGGATCGAACCTGCGCGGAGTTCGCGAAATTCTCGAAGAAGGATGCCGCCGCGTATCTGAAAATGCTGGCGGAGTTTGACGCCATCAAACCGGTTTTGCTCGCGACAAGTTTTACGCCGATAGGATTTGGGAAACCGTTGAACGACCAACTGGCGCAGCAACCGCGCGGCAAGCTGTGGCAGCGCAGGCTGGCGATGTCCGCGTGGGAAATGATTCGTGACACGTTTGAGGAGGAACACTGCCGCACGTTCCTGCTCTACATGTCTCACTTGGCAGCCGAGCCGCCGGATGCCCCGATGACCGGAAGGCTCGCTTACGGCACGGCTCGCCAACAGCACTCTGGCCGGCCCATCCCGAAAGGCGGATCGGGCGCCTTGACCCAGGCGCTGGCGCGCTCGATCGAAGCGCACGGCGGCGTGCTTCTCACAAACAAGTGGGTGAAGCGGCTGATTGTGGAAAGCGGAAAGTGTGTAGGAGTGGAATGCAGCGACGGAAGTTCTTACCGCGCGGAAAAGACCGTGGTCTCCACAATCCACATCAAGCATCTGGTGGACATGGCGCCGCGCGAGCTTTGGGGCCAGGACTTTCTGGATGGAGTGGATACCTGGCAGGCGGAGCACGCGATGTTCGTCACGCACTACGCCACTTCCGAGCCGCCGAAATTCGCGGTGGAGGGTGGAACGCTCTCACCGGTGGAGTCGGGCATTTTGGTTTCACCGGAGCGCGCGCTGCGCTATGCATACGACGATGCGCGCGGGGTGGTCAATCTGGAAGATCCGTCGATGCAGATCATCTGCTGCAGCGTTGCCGATCGAACGCGAGCCCCGGCGGGAATGCATACGCTGAAGGTGGTCGGCTGGCAACCTTACGAGCTGAAGGAAGGTCCCGAGCATTGGGACAAGATCAAGAAGGACGTTTCCGATGAGTATCTTAAATACCTGCGGCGATTTGCTCCGAATCTGACCGACGATAAGATCCTGGCGCGATTTGTGGAGAGCCCGCTCGATCTTGAACGGATGAATCCGCACTTCTGGCACGGAAGTGCACACGCGGGCGCGCAAAGCGCATCGCAATCCGGGGCGATGCGTCCGATGCCTGGCTGGGCGCAGCACCGCATGCCGATTCCAGGCTTGTATCAAACCGGTGCGACGACGTTTCCGGGCGGCTCGGTTACGGGAGCGCCCGGCCGAAACGCCGCGATGGTGATGCTGAAGGATTTCGGAACCAGCATCGAGGAAGTGGTGAACAACAAAGCGTAGTTGGAGCGATGAAGTGCGGCAGATTCAAATTTGCGAGGTCAGCTGATGGTGAAAAGAATTGGATGGATCGCTCCCGTGGTGATCGCTTCAATGCTGGCAGCATTTCTTTTCCTTGCGGCAGGTCTGACCGCGCAACAGGCTGCGCCACCGCAAGCGATGAATCAGATGGTCCCGGACAATCCGTCGGACCACACGCCGCCGGTGCAGCCCATCCCGTATAGCCACAAGAAACACCTTTCTCTCGGTCTGGATTGCAAGGACTGTCACACGAATCCCGAGCCGGGCAAACTGATGACATTTCCGGACACCAGCAAGTGTATGCTGTGCCACGTGACGGTGGCCAGCGACAAGCCTTCGATTCAGAAACTCGCTGAGTATGCGAAGTCCAAACAGGCGATTCCTTGGGTTCGCGTCTATACCGTGCTGCCGGGTGTTGCGTGGAATCACCGCGCGCATCTCGAGACCGGAGTAAAATGCGAGACGTGCCACGGGCAAGTCCGTCAAATGGAAGCGATGTCGGAAGTCACGAGCGTCACCACGATGTATAGCTGCCTGAACTGCCACGAAATGAACCACGCGAAGGCCGCTTGCGACACTTGTCACAAACATTGATCGGGCGGAGAATTTTGCTTAGGGGGAGGGATTATGGCGAAGCCGGTCGAACTGGAAATCAACGGCAAGCGATATCCGGTCAACTATCCCGCGGACACGCCGCTCCTCTACGTTCTGCGCGATGAGCTCGGCCTGACCGGCAGCAAGTACGGTTGCGGGGAAGGGCAATGCGGCGCCTGCACCGTCTTGATTGGAGGGGCGCCGCGCCGCTCGTGCCAGATTCCCGTCAGCGCGGTGGCCGCCAAGCCCATTACGACCATTGAAGGTCTTGAAAAGGACGGCCGGTTGAATCCGGTGCAGCAGGCGTTTCTTGATGCGGGTGCTTTCCAGTGCGCCTATTGCACTTCAGGAATGATCATGAGCAGCGTCGGCCTGTTGCAAACGAATCCGAATCCCAGTCAGGCGGAAATCGTTCAATTCTTGCAAGGCAATGTGTGCCGTTGCGGTACGCATCCGCGCGTCATTGAGGCGGTCCGACAGGCGGCCAAAATGATGCAGGAGCACGGGCGATGAGTAACGTCGAAGGAAAATTGTTCATCGAGCCGGAACGCTACGAATTCAGCGCCGGGCCGTTCCATCAATTCGAATTGGCGCGCCGCGACTTTTTTAAGATTCTTGGCGCGGGAATTGCCATTTTCGCGATTGCCAAAGATGCCCTGGGCGCGCAGGAAACGGCCCCCGGGTCGCGGGCGTTCCACAATGAAGAACTGCCCAGGGAAATTAGTGCGTGGCTGCACGTCGGCGAAGATGGGAGCATTACCGGGTTCACTGGCAAGGCCGAGATCGGGCAGAACATCCGCACGGCTTTGGCGCAAACCATCGCCGATGAACTGCGAGTGCCATTCGAAAGCGTCCGGATGGTGACGGCGGATACCGCGCTGACGCCGTTTGATGCGGGCACGTTTGGCAGCCGGACGACGCCGACGATTACCCCGCAGTTGCGGCGCGTAGCGGCAGCCGCGCGCGATCTTCTGGTTGGAGTAGCGGCAAAGGAATGGAATGTCGCGCCGGCGGGATTGGTCGCAGCTGACGCGAAAGTCACCGATCCCGCCTCGGGCCGCTCGCTTAAGTATGCGGAACTCGCGCGAGGCAAGACGCTCGCGCAGAATCTCCCCGCCGAAGATCCCATTACTCCGGCAACGCAATGGACGATTGCGGGCAAGGCGATTCCGAAAGTAGACGCCCGCGCGTTCGTCACTGGGAAGCATCCATACACGACCGATCTGCGGCCTGCGGGCATGCTCTACGGCAGAGTGCTGCGCCCGCCGTCGTTTGGCGCGACGCTCACTTCCTGCGATGACAACGCTGCAAAGGCCATGACCGGAGTAGTTGTCGTGCGTGATGGAGACTTCGTCGGCGTGGCCGCGCCGAGTGCGCACGAGGCTCAGAAGGCTCTTGATGCGATTCACGCCCAATGGAAGGAAGTGCCGCAGATCTCGAGTAAGGAGATCTTCTCGTATCTCAAGCAGAACGCAGCTGCCAAATCCGAGGATCGATTCCGCAAGCAAAAAGGGTCCGTTGAAGAAGGACTCGCAGGCGCGGCGCACCAACTCGACGCAACCTACACCGTCGCCTACATCGCGCATGCTCCGCTTGAGCCGCGCGCGGCCGTAGCTCAGTGGGCCGATGGGAAACTGACGGTGTGGACCGGCACGCAGCGGCCGTTTGCCAACCGCGACGAGCTTGCAGATGTCTTCCACATTCCCGAGAGCAGCGTGCGCGTGATTGTGCCGGACACCGGCTCGGCGTACGGAGGGAAGCACACCAGCGACGCGGCGCTCGAAGCCGCTCGTCTGGCGCGTGCTGCCGGCCGTCCCGTGAAAGTGGTTTGGACTCGCGAGGAAGAATTCACCTGGGCATATTTCCGGCCCGCGGGTGTTATCGAAGTCAAGAGCGGCATTGCCAGCGACGGCGCGCTAACGGCTTGGGAATTTCACAACTATCATTCCGGAACGTCGGGGGTCGACACGCCCTATGTCGTTGCGAATCGGCGAACGGAATATCATCCAGTGCCTTTGATCCTGAGGAGCGGCTCCTATCGTGGGCTTGCGGCGACGGCGAATCACTTCGCGCGCGAAACGCACATGGATGCGTTGGCACGCGCGGCGAACATGGACCCGCTCGAATTGCGAATGAAGAATCTTTCTGATCCGCGTCTGCGAGCGGTGCTGGAAACAGCGGCGAAGTCCTTCGGCTGGCCGCGCAAGAAAACGCAAGAGGGACAAGGATTCGGAGTCGCGTGCGGTTGCGAGAAGGGAAGTTACGTGGCGACGTTTGCTGAAGTGGCGGTGGACAAGACCTCCGGCACGGTGCGCGTCGTGCGCCTGGTTGAAGCGTTCGAATGCGGCGCCATCGTCAACCCGGATGGTCTGCGCAACCAGGTGGTCGGAGCGATGATTCAGGGGCTGGGCGGCGCACTCTTCGAAGCTATCGAATTCGAAAACGGCCGGATAAAGAATCCGCACTTCGCAAGCTACCGCGTGCCGCGCTTCCGCGATGTTCCCGAAATCGAGGCCGTCTTGCTCGATCGCAAAGACATTCCCTCCGCCGGAGCTGGCGAGACACCCATCATGGCCGTGGCGCCGGCAATCGGCAACGCCATTTTTGATGCGACCGGCATTCGTCTCAATAATCTGCCGATGGTTCCAAACGGGCTTCGGTCCGCGTAAGAACGATAAGAAACCACTCTAGCTGTGCTTCGCATGAACTCATCAACCAGGCGGCGAGCGCCGTTCTTTGAAGTTCAGATGGTCTTGTCTTTCGCGTAACACAGCGATTCCATGTTGCACTCGATGCATTTCGGCTTGCGCGCGTGGCAGACCCGGCGTCCGTGCCAGATCAGCTGGTGGGAAAACTGGATCCACTTCTCCTGCGGAATGATTTTCATCAAATCCTGCTCGACCTTCTTGGGATCTTCATTCCGCGACAAATCCAGACGGTTCGAAAGGCGCAGCACATGGGTATCTACGACCACTCCGCTGGCGATCCCATACGCCGTGCCGAGCACCACGTTCGCCGTTTTTCGCGCGACGCCCGGCAGCGTGAGTATCTCTTCCATCGTGCTCGGCACTTGCCCGCCAAACTTTTCAATAATCGCTTTGCTCGCGCCCATCACGGATTTCGTCTTGTTGCGGAAAAATCCCGTGGGCCGGATGTCCTGTTCCAACTCGCCTGGCGTGGCGTACGCGAACGCCTGCGAATCAGGATATTTCTTATAAAGCGTTTCGGCGACCTGGTTCACGCGCACATCCGTGCACTGCGCGGAAAGAATCGTGGAAATAAGCAGTTGAAATGCATTCTCGTGCTTCAGCTCGCACGTGGCATTCCCGTACGCTTCGTCCAGGTTCGCGAGGATTGCTGCTATGCGCTTCGGATCCGTTCCCGCCGCATGAGCTGGCTTGGCAGCCTTGGCCGTCCTCACGGATTTTGCTGTTTTCGATTTTGCCGGAGCAGATTTCTTCTTCGTCGATGGTTTTTTCTTTGATTTTGTGCCCATAGGAGCCAAAACTATAGCATGGAGGAAAGAGCCGCGAGCAATCTGCGGAAAGCCTTCCCCCGATGGCTGCGCTGATTTTTTTCTTCCGCGGGAAGCTCCGCAAAGGTTTTCTCGAGAGCAGGGAAGTAGAACACCGGATCGTAGCCAAATCCGCCCGATCCGCGCGGTGCCTCCAGGATTTCGCCGTCAACGCGATCCGTCACGATCGCCATGGCTCGTCCGCGTTCCGCCAGCGCGATCGCGCAAACGAAACACGCCGCGCGCTCGGATCCTGTTTTGTCGCGCATCTCGCTTAGCAGTTTTTCAATCCTTTGTGAATTTGTCGCCTGCGGCCCGGCGTACCTCGCAGATTGAACTCCAGGTGCGCCGCCGAGAGCAGGCACGACTAGCCCCGAGTCATCGGCGAAGACCAGCCCATCCCCATGCCGCGAGTAATGCAGCGCTTTGCCTGCCGCATTTTCAGCGAATGTTGGAGCGTTTTCCTCGAACGCGGGAAGCCCATCAAAATCCGGTAGCAATGCCAGATCTATCACAACGGAAGGTGCGGACGCTCTCGCGAGCTCGCGATACTCGGCGAGCTTCCCCGCATTGGATGAAGCGAGAAAAAGTTTAGCGTGCGCGCGCACTGAATTTTACGGGCAGAAGGGCACGTTGCTCTTCCGTCAGACGGCGAATCCCCGCAGCGGCGAGCGCCAGAAGATCCTGCATCTCACTTCCGGAAAACGCGCGTCCTTCCGCCGTCGCCTGGATTTCGACAAAATGTCCGTTGCCGGTCATGACCACGTTCATATCCACTTCGGCGCGCGAATCCTCCTCATAAGCGAGATCCAGCAGCGCGCGGTCGTCCACGATCCCGACGCTGGTGGCCGCCACGCTATCGATCAGCGGCGAATTCTTCAGGATTCCCGCTGCGGTCAGACGCTCGAATGCCAGCGCCAGCGCCACGAACGCTCCGGTGATTGACGCCGTGCGCGTTCCGCCATCCGCCTGAATCACGTCGCAATCGAGCCATACGGTGCGCTCGCCCAGCGCTTCCTGATCCGTCACCGCGCGCAGCGAGCGGCCAATCAATCGCTGAATTTCCAGCGTCCGCCCCGACTGTTTCCCGCGCGCCGCCTCGCGCGGCGTGCGCTCCTCGGTGGCACGCGGTAGCATTCCATATTCACTGGTGACCCAGCCTTTGCCGCTGCCCTTCAGAAATCCGGGCACCCCGTCGTCCACCGTAGCCGTGCAAATTACGCGGGTATTTCCCAACTCGATGAGCACGCTGCCTTCGGCTGTGGAGATAAAATCCGGCGTGATTTTCAAGGGACGCATCTGGTCCGCGGTTCGGCCGTCGACTCTCACTCTTCCTCCTGCCGTCATCATTCGCGGGCTTCGCCGGCGGTTGAGCCGGCTTCGTGTTGACGATAAATGCCTCCGCCAGATCCAGATGTCCGGCCAGCGTTTCCACTTCCTGCCCATGAATCAGGATTTTCAGCCGCTGCACCTGCGGCACGTTGGCTTCCAGCGTCCGGGTGATGGAATTCACGGCCAATTGCTCGCTCACGATGCCGGAAGGAATGGAAGTTGCCAGCGCCTCGGAAAAATCCGCGATCGCCGTTCCATCCGGCAATAGATAAAACGCAAGCAGCAAAGCGTCCGGCGGCAGCGTGCGCAGTTCCGTATCCACGGGCCCTGCGAGCAGGGTATTCAAAACCTGTTTGGATCGCAGCACCGGGTCATTCGAAAGCGGCAGCTCGACCGTGACCGGCACCAGCGTGGAATCGATTGTATCCGAAGCCCAGAAGAGCTTGGTCTTCACGCGAGGATCGCCCGGATTGATCACGATCGGTTGTGTCAATTCGCGCCGCGCTTGTTCTTCGCTCTGTTGCTGGAGTTTCGCGGCGCGTTTCACCCGTCTGCGGAGAATTGGAAAATAGATCGCTGCAGCGAGCACGGCGATGAGCAATCCGCCGATCAGCCAAAATTTCCAGCGTGGCGTCATGGCAGCGCTCCGCGCGTGTTTGGGACCACGTAAGATGGCTTGAACGCAGCGGCTCCGCGCGCAATGGCGTCCGCCACGCCCGGCGCCATGCGGTCCAAATCGGCGCGGTCCTCCACCGTCACACTGGAGATCTCCACGGCGATTGCCGGTGCTGCCGTAGTTCGAAGCTGGCGCACGGATGCAGTTTGCGCGACGTCCGGCGAACCTTTGAAACGCTGGGTGAGGTATCCCTGCACGACATCGCCGAACGCCCGGCTCAGTCCAAGAAACGGCGCCTGTGCGCGGTCCCACGAGATCAGGCCATTCGAATCCGCCACCGGCGGCAAATCCGAATTCACGTAGACACGCGCTGTGCCCGGCAATCCTGTCGACGAAATATGCAAGGTTACGAACACCGCTCCGCGCTGCGCGTTGGCGGTTGCGGAGCGGTCATCAAAAGAAGGATTCTCATTTCCCTGACGCGTCTGCACCACTTGAAAGCCTTGCAGCTCCAGCGCGCGGCGAACCTGAATCACAAGATCCAGGACAATTTCACTTTCGCGGATGCCGCCGGTGCCTCGCGCGCCGGGGTCCGTTCCACCATGGGCCGGATCCAGCACGACGATGTTAAGCCCGGCTTGCTGGGCTTGCGCGCCAAACGCGGAACCCCCCGACCCTGCCACCCCTCCCTGCGGAGAAGTCGCGGGGGGACTTGCCGCTGGCGGCGTGCCGGCCGCGGGTTGCTGGGTCTGCGAGGGAGCCTGGGATGGAGAAACCATCACCGCAGCCAGAGGAGCCACGAAGAGCAGTGCAATCAGAGAAAGAAACCTTGTTCGGAGGATGTTTCGCACTTAGAGCAGCATACCAAATCTGCCCCTCAATACGCGCCGCTAGAAACCTGCAAACGCAGCGAGAAAGGGACGTCCCCAACACTGGTCCTTTAATCCCGAATCATCTCCGCGCAAAAGCTAGCGCGCCGCTGGCGCATCCCCGTGGATCACAGGAGAAATGACCAGCATCTTCAGTTTCGCTTTTTCGAGCAAAGCATTGACAACCGCCAGGTCGTCCTTTTGGAATGCGGTCCAGCGCGACAGCGTCTCTTGTGCAGCTTCTTCCCACCTCTCGCTCGCCATCGCCGCATCAGCTGCGGGCCCCATATCGGAGCTGTCCACAATGATCAAGAGACCAGTGAGCGCCGCCGCAACTTTGGGAAGAGGCTCATGCTCCTTGCCCGGAGCGGCGAGTCCAAACAGCCCAAAATCGGCATCACTATCGGGCTCGACCGCCGCTTCAACCTTTTCCTCCAGTCCTCGCAAAGCCTTCTGCAGCTCGGCGCTGTCGGTCGCATCCTTCTTGCGCGCCTCGATCTGCTTTCGGAGGTCGCCGACCTGTTGCAATGCCAGCGAAACTTCGCCCAATCTCGCTGCCAGCCTGGAGGCCAGACTAAACTGCCGCATGAGCGCGTCCTGCGGCGTTTTCACGCGCGGATCCAGCTTGATCGTCAGCGGTTGCGTGCTGCTCTTGCCGTTCGCCGTGAGCTTCACGATGTAGTTGCCTGGCACTGCCAAAGGTCCGGACGGTCCCCAGAAAGAGCTGCGAACGCCCTTCGGGAGCGCGTATCGAAGATCCCAGATGAATCGGTGCATTCCCGCCTCAGCCAATAGTGGTTTCGGGTCGCGCACCCACTCCATTTGAAGCGGGACATCGTTGGGATTTGTCCTGTGCAATACATCATCGCTTGCGAATCGCCGCACCGGCTTTCCTTCCGAGTCAAAGATTTCCAGTTGGATGGGCGATGACGCTCTATCCTTCAAGAAATAATCCAGCACTGCGCCCTCCGGGGGATTGGGAGCCAACGGCTCATCCATCGGCACCGGAGTTCCTTGGTCCGAGCCCGGCCGCAAGCGAATGGCGGTTTGCGGACGAAAGAGCCATGCGTCGGCGGCGTCGACACGCGAATCGATCTGCCGCAACGGCGTCACATCGTCCAATATCCAAAACGAGCGGCCGAACGTGGCAATCACCAAATCGTTTTCGTGCACC
>WNGO01001092.1_pt1 | contig 26139 bp, 19 predicted proteins | sample 5400511 | NCBI WGS metagenome assembly WNGO01 (sample SAMN13153380, study PRJNA577476) | soil metagenome | isolation source: 20 cm soil or saprolite under Garry oak tree replicate 2 | place: USA:California | collected 2016-06-15 | reverse complement strand
CTAACTCAGATGCCATGAACCCCGAGGCGCGATGTTCGTGCGGGTCGCCCATGCCTCGAGGGGAGCGAATCGCGAAACCGGCTGAGCAAGCTACTCGCTTGGCCGGTCTTTTTGTTGGCGTCCGTCGAAAGGAGCGCGTCCATGCCCTCACCCGTGAATCGCCGCTCGGTGGATCTCAGCGCCTTCCCCGACCTGGTAGTGATCTATCTTGGCATGCGCGTCCGCAGGCTGGCGGGCATCAAGACGTTGCTGGGCCTGGGCCCGCAGATCGACAAGGCCGGCGCCGGGCGTCCTGAGGGGCTGCTGCACTTCGAGAACAACATCATCTATAGCCTCTTCCCGCTGCATATCGGAATGCGGTGGTACTGGAAAGACTTTGCGTCGATGGAGCGGTGGACCCGGTCGGAACCCCACCGGATCTGGTGGCAGAACTTCCTTCGCAGCTCCGGTGGCACCGGCTTCTGGCACGAGGTCTACTGCATGCGCGGAGAGATGGAAGGGACCTACGTGGACGTCAACTTGCCCCCGGTTGGGTTCCAGGCGTTCGCGCCGGGCGTGCCTCTTCGCGGGCCCATGTTCTCGGCTCGCAAGCGCCTCCACCTCTCCGGCGAGGGGCCTGCTGAGCCTGCTGGTGTCGCCGAGCCGGACTTGTACTAAGGGGCAGCGTGACCATGCGAGCTCTTGTCGCTCTGGCCGTCCTGACGCTCACGGGCGTCCCGACCGCGGCGCAGCAATCGAATCCGCGCCGAGACTCGCTGATCGCGCGCGCCAAGGCGCTCGAGCTCAACACGGCCTACGTCCCGCCGCCAGGGACCGCGCTCGAGCACGATGCGGCGGGCTTCGCCCAGATCATGTGCTCGGCCGTGTTCATCACCGGCCTCGATCCCGAGTTCGCCGCCGAGAATGTCGGCTACTTCACGGCCCCTTACGACCAGCGGGCAAAGCTGGGCAAGCCGATCATCGACCGTGCCGGTAAGGCCGCGCACGTCACGCTCCCCAACGGCGTGCGGCGTAGCGCCAAGTTTCTCGGTGACCAAGGCTGCGTCACGCTCCCGATGGGCCGAAGTTCGCTCAATTTCAAGCCGATCCACGTCGCGAGCGTGCTGCCGGACCCCGCGACGCAAGCCTGGCCGATGGGTGACGTGTTGCCGACGGATCCCCTGCCACCTGAGCTCGACACAGCCGCGATCCGGGCGGCCGTGGACACGGCGTTCCGGCCCGCTGCAGCGATGACTGCCGCGTTTGTGGTGACGTGGAGGGGACGGATCATCGGCGAGCGATACGGCGAGGGGATAACGGGGCACACTGCGCTGGAAAGCTGGTCCATGGGGAAGAGCTTGACGGCCACACTCATGGGCATCCTCATCAAGCAGGGGGTCTACGCGCTGGAGCAACCGGCGCCGATTCCGGAATGGCAGGGCCGCAACGATCCGCGGGCAAAGATCCGCATTGCCGATCTCATGAACATGTCGAGCGGCCTCAGGATCCGGGCACCGCAGGATCCGGATTACGACCCATCGGGCCCGTATCCCGACCACCTGTATCTGTACACGGGCGGCGTGAACTCATTCCACTACGCCGCTACTCGCCCGCTCCAATGGCCGCCGGGCACCGTGGGTCGCTACCACAACAGCGATCCGGTGCTGGTCAACTATCTCGTGCGTCTGGCCGTTGAGAAACGCGGGGAGGAGTACCTCTCCTTTCCGCGACGGGCGCTGTTCGACAAGATCGGCATTCGATCGATGGTGATGGAAACCGATCCCTATGGAAACTTCCTCGCCCAGGGCTACGAGCTGGCATCCGCTCGGGACTGGGCACGCCTCGGGAATCTCTACCTGCAGGACGGCGTGTGGGACGGCGAGCGAATCCTGCCGGAGGGGTTCGTGGAGTTCGTCAGCACTGTGGCTCCCGCTTGGGCCGCCGATCATCGTCCGATCTACGGCGGCTTTTTCTGGATCAATGGAAACAGCTTGTTCCCCTTGCCCAAGAGCGTCTACTACATGGCCGGCGTCGGCGGCCAGTACACGCTGATCATTCCGTCGCATGACCTGGTCGTCGTTCGTCTGGGACACTACAAGGGTGAGGCGGTGGGGAACGAAAGTCTCAAGCACGCGCTGGCACTGCTCGTGAAAGCGGTGCCGAACGGGCATTAATCGGCGGGCCCACGTGGCTGCTTGCGGTGACCCCGTCGCGTTTGTCACACGATGCACGGCCGATCATCCCTCTGTCCGGGAGCCTTAACAGGAGCTGCGCAATGAAACCTCAATGGCTCGCCGCCGCACTGTTCGTCGTCTTGACGCCCACTTCTGGAAGCGCGCAACGTCCCGATCTGCGTCGTCTCGTCATCGGCACATGGGAACTCAATGTGGCGAAGTCGAGCTTTCGCCCCGGCCCTCCACCGAAGAGCCTGACGCGCGTATACGAGGCAAGCGGGGATGCCGGCGTCTCGGGGTGGACCGGCAGTTACGACGGCAAGGATTCCCCGGTTCTGGACTCGCCAGATGTCGATGCGCAAGCCATCAAAGCTTCCGATCCGTTCCGTTCAACCTTCACACTAAAGAAGGCCGGCAAGGTGGTCGGCACTGGGACGCGAGTGATCTCGCAAGATGGCAAGGTCATGACCATCAGGGTCAAGGTGACCAATGCGAATGGGCAAACGTTCACCAACGTCAGGGTTTTCGAAAAGCGTTAGGGTCTCGCGTCGGGGGCGGTGACTGCTCCAAAGAGGAGATCATCAATGAAGCGCACACTCGCAGTCGCGTTGCTGGGTTTGCTCGCCAGCAGTCGGGGCTGGGCTCAGGCGACGAGTGCGACCGAGCAGGAGATCATCAAACTCGAGCAGACCGTCACGGATGCTCAGTTCAAGAAGGACCGCGCGGCGCTCGAGCGACTGCTGGCTGACGACTACCTCTACACGCACTCTAACGGATCGGTGCTGAACAAAGCACGGCCAAGGGGTATGTGCCCGGGCCGCGCCGCATTACGGACATCTTCGTGAAGCGGAACGGCCACTGGCAGTACGTGGGGGGCCAAGCCACGCTCGAGGCGACGAAGTGAAGTGCCGCAGTCGACACGCTCCGAGCGCCATGCAACCGCGCGAAGCGCGAGTCTGAGCAAACCGCCTCATCGGGCGTGAGTCAGCGCAGTCCCGGATCGAAGTTGGAGGCGACGTAGAGGTCCGACTCATTCCGGACATACGCGCAGACCCCCCGCCGCCCGTCTGCCGAGACATTGGTTGCCAACCCGCAACCCTCCGGCAACGGAGCGTAGAGTTCCGGAAGGCCATCCGGCCCGTGCATCCGCCACAACTCGAGCCGCGGGGGGCCGTAGTCAGTGAATAGCGCGCGATTGTTTATCAGATAGAGCCAGCCGTCGCGGCTCCAGGCAATGGGGTAGGACTCACCGAACGGCCCACGCAGTCGGCGCCACCGCTGTCCGTTACGGGATACGAGCCAGAGGTCGCCCCAATCCGTCCAGCGGATAAGCGTGCTCGCGACCACCTGACTACCGTCCGGCGACGGCACGACAAAGAAGTATCCCGTGCCGATAGAATCCGGGATCCGGATCACGGCCTCGGACTGGCGGTCGAGGTCGACCAGACTGATGCGCCTCAGCTCTTGGGAGAAGTAGGCAAGGTATCTGCCATCGGCGGACCAGAGCCCGGGCCCCGCTCCTCCGTAGAACCCGCCTGGCCCCGGGACGGAGCCCAGGCGCTGTGACGCGCCAGTCTTGGTATCGCTCACCATGAGTGCCCGTCCACTGGAATCCGCTCGGGTGTAGGCGAGACGCGCTCCATCAGGGGACCAGCTCGGCCACAACTCCTCGGCGGGGGAGGAAGCCACGGCTCGGTCAGGCCCTCCCGCGAATGACACGACGTGGATGTCTACCTCCCCACCGCGGGACCGGCTGTACGCCACCCATTGCCCGTCCGCCGAGATAGCGGCGTGCCACGCCTGGGTAGTTCCTTCGGTCAGGGAGCGCTCCTCGACGACGCGCCGTGGGCGGCTTCCGCTGAACGCGAGGGCATGCGCGTGCAGCCCGGGGTTGGTGTGTGTGTACACGAGCCGGTTGGTCGGCCCGATGTCAAAGGCATCGGCGGTGGGAAGCGACATCATCCGCGTGACGTTCCCGCTGCTTCTGCCCGAACCGGGGTCGAGACCAACTTTCACGAGGTCAACGGCGCCCGCCGGCCCGCGGAGAAAATACAGTGCGTCGGAGCCCGGGGACCAACGCACGTTACGGCCCTCGTCCACGATCGGGGTCGGCGCGCCACCGTCCACAGCGACCACCCAAAGCCTTCCACCCGTCGGGAACGGGCTATAACTGTTGAACTGCCCCCCCGCCGCGAACGCGACCCATCGCCGGTCTGGCGACCAGACGACCTCGGTGACCTCTCCGAGCGAGTCGGCCAGCGGGATGGTGCGGCTTGTTTGTCGCGTCAGGAGATTCACGAACTCAAGCCGGTGCTTCTCGCGTGGCGCGCGAATAGCGACCGTGGTATCAGGCCCTGTGTCGAATGGCGGAAAGTCGTCGAGTACCTTTCGTGTCGGGCCGCCACCGCTCGAGACCAAGTAGGTTGCGGCCAATTCAGTGCTGTCCGGCATCATGTCGATGACGATCGCTTTCCCATCGCCGGTCCAACGAACGCTCGTGATGAACCTCACGGGCGGCACGAGCACGACAGGATCCCCGCCGTCGAGTCGCTGAACGACGAGCGAGCGCCACCCCACGACGTACGCGACCGATAGCCCGTCCGGCGACAGCGCGGGAAGCGTCGCTTTGCCCGTGAACGTGAACTGTCGTTGCGCCACCGGGCCCGTGGCCCGGCGGCTTGCAATTCTGGAAGCCATCGCCAGCGCGACCGCCAGCGCAAGCAACGCGATGCCCCCGAGAACCGCTCGCCGCTTTCGGCGCAACAGACGACGCGGCTGTGCCCCAGCGTTCTGCAGTGCCAATGCCAACTCGCCTGCCGTGTGGAAGCGATCTGCAGGTGCCTTCGCCAGTGCTTTGGTGACGGCTGCCTCGACCGCTTCCGGCACGGCCCGCACGGTACTCAGGCACGGAATCGGCCCGGCCAATCGTTTGGCGATGATCGCCTGGGCTGTGTGGCCGGTGTACGGTGGCTCCCCGGCCAACATCTCATATAGCACCGAGGCAAGACTGTACTGGTCGCTGCGGCCGTCGAGCCTGGGCTCGGCGCTCGCCTGCTCGGGGCTCATGTAGGCTGGCGTGCCGAGCGAGAGCCCCGTCTCCGTGAGCCGCTCCCGCCCCGCGCTGCTCACCGCCAGCGCGATGCCGAAATCCGCCACCATCGGCTCGCCCTGGTGGAGCATGATGTTCTCGGGCTTGATGTCGCGATGGATGACGCTGCGGGCGTGCGCGAAGTCGAGGGCCGAGGCGATTGCGTGAGTGATGCGCAGCGCCTCATCGAGCGGCAGCTGGCCTTCCCGCTCGAGGCGCTGGCGCAGGCTCTCGCCCTCGACGTACGGCATGACGTAATAGAGGAAGCCATCCGCCTCGCCCGAGTCGATCAGCGTCAGAATGTGGGGGTGCTGGAGTTGTGCGGTGAGGCGGATCTCTCTGAGGAACCGCTCGGCGCCGAGGACAGCCGCAAGCTCGGGGCGCAGCACCTTGAGCGCGACCGGGCGGTCGTGCTTCACGTCCCGCGAGAGATAGACCGTCGCCATCCCGCCGCGGCCGAGCTCACGCTCGATCGTGTACCGGCCCGCGAGGGCTGTGTGCAAGCGGCCAGACAGATCGGTCACCGGGGCTCCGCCGTGACTCGCGTCAGCGCGGCGCGCCCTTGCTCCCACCACGGGCGCAGCTCGGGATCGGCGTCGGTCCACCAACGGACGAAGCGCTCGTAATGGAGTCGCGCTTCCGCGCGGTCACCGCGCCCCTCGGCGATCCTCCCACGCCAGAACTCCAGGGGCGCCCCCATGGGCCAGCCCGAGCGGGGGCTCATTCCGCGGACCCACCGAGCGACAGCGTCTAAACGCCCGGCCGAGAAGGAGGCGAGCAATGCCTGATAGCGGATTAAGTCTTCAGCGATCAACCGATCTGCCGAGTAACATCCGCTCGTGCCAACTGCGACATCGGCTTGACGGAACGCGGCCTCGGCCCTTCCAGGATCGCCGGCCCGCTTCGCTGCCGCGAAGTGACGCAGCGCGCGAGCTAACCCGGTCGCGCACTCCTTCTCCGGGCCCACTCTCACCTTCTCCAGGCCCGCCACAGCGCGCTGAAAATCCTCCCACCGCCCACGGCTTGCCGCATACACACCGAACGCGGTCCGTTCCCATGGCCAAAGCCTCGACCTTGCGCCCAACGCCGCGGCCGCTCGCTCGACGCCGGCATGCGGATATCCCTGAAGGTCGCCCAGGACCGTGAATCCGTCCTTCCACTGCGGAGGCCACCCCAGCAGAGCTATGGCGCTATCCCACACAGCGTCCGCCCGACCGATCCAACCCTTACTGGCGTACACCACCGTGATTCCGCTGTATGCGTTACCTCTGTCCGCAGCTGGGTGGCGCTTCTGCCCGACCAAGGCTCTGGCTGCCCGAAGGGTCGGCTCTGCCAGATCCGGCGCTTCATTCGTTGCGTGCTTCGCGGTGAGCAAAACAAGCGTTTCCCCGGTATCGAGCATGGCCTGGGCCGCGTCGCGCTCGAGGGGAGTTCCCCAACTCAACGCATATGCGAGCCGAAGTCCGACCGCCTTGGGACTGTCTGGCGTAATGCGTCGCAGCCGGTCGATCAAAGTCCGGGCGGTGGCGCTGTCGCCCTGCCTGAACGCGTACTCTACAAGATGGAGATAGGCGGGCGCGAACGATGAGTCGAGTGCGATCGCCCGTTGCAACGGCCGCACGATGCTGTCGAGCGGCAGGAACGAGAAGTGGCCGAGGTGGAAGTACGCGTCTCCCAGGAGGTACCAGGCCTCGGCATCCTCGGGATAGCGTGCCACGAGGTCCTGCAGCAGCGTTAGCGCATCGGGGCGCCATCCATTAATGGCAGTGCTGGCCTGGAGCGTGAGCGCGTCCCGGCTCGGGAGCCGATTGGCGAACCGCAGCGCCGCCGAATCGTACGCGCTGAGCTCGGGCCAGTGCGGCGAAGTCGTCCAGCCTGTCGCGGCCGAGAGCCGGTACCACGCGAGGGCGAACGTCGAATCAGCCGCGACGGCCCGTTTGAACTCCGCCTCGGCCTGGCGCGGCTGGGCGCGCCGGAAGAATCGCTCACCGGCCAAGAAGGCTTTGAGCGCGGCGAGCGAGGTGGTGGTGGGTCGACTGAGATCGAATGCGGGTAGCTCGGCCGAGTCGGGGACGAGACCGGCGTGCAGCAGCAAAAAGGTTAGACGGTCGACGAGCGCCGGGACGCTGTCCGCCGAGCCCTCGACCTGCTCCATGCCGAGGTCCGTTCCGCGCTGCAGGTCTCTAATAGCCGCGCTGAGCCGTACCGCGCGATTCCCGCCCACGAGCGATCCCGTGAGCGCGAAGCGCGCGCCAACAGCACGAGCCACGCCCAACGCAGCATCCTGATCGGCGGCGTCGGCCCGGTTTCCCAGGCTGGCGTTCCACCGGCTGAGGACCGTCCGCGGAGGAATGACTCGGACCCCGGGCGCGCCATCCAGGTTGATCGACAGGAGATCGACGAGTCCTTCACGCCAGACGGCGGAATCGGGACCGGCGACCCGGAAGGGGAGCACGGCCAAGGTGTTGCCGGGCATCGTGGGTGCAGAGTGGCCTCGCGAGATCATCCATGCAGTGACAGCGACCGCGACGACTGCACCCGCCGTGACAGCGGGAAGCCGCCAGGAGCGCCGGTGGGGGACGTCACGAGACGCCCATACCTCTACCAGCGCCGACGCCATCTCGGAAGCGGTGGCGAACCGGTCCGCCGGGGCTTTGGCGAGCGATTTCTCGAGAACATGTGCCACCCCCTGTGAAACCGCGTCTCGCAGAGTGCGGACGTGGGGTATCGGCTCGCTGAACCGCTTGGCGATGATGGCTTGGGCCGTGGGCCCGGTGTAGGGTGGCTCGCCCGCCAGCATCTCATACAGCACGCAGCCAAGGCTGTAGATGTCGCTCCGCCCGTCCAGCTGATCCCCGGTCGCCTGTTCGGGGCTCATATATGTGGCCGTGCCCAGTGTCACACCGGTTTCGGTGAGGTTCGCGCCTTCGGCCGCATGCAGCGCCCGCGCGATGCCGAAGTCGGCCACGACCGCTTGGCCCTCTTCCAGCAGAATGTTCTCCGGCTTGATGTCCCGATGAATGATCTGATGCCGATGGGCGTAGTCGAGCGCGCTGGCGACGGCTGCGGTAAGGCGCACGGCTTGGTCCACCGGTAATTGTCTTTCCCGCTCGAGACGGTTGCGCAGTGATTCCCCTTCGACGTACGGGGTGACGTAATAGAGGAAATCGTCCGCGCGCCCCGAGTCGAGGAGCGGAAGGATATTGGGATGGGTGAGGTGCGCTGTGACTTGGATCTCACGGAGGAATCGCTCGGCACCCACGCTCGCAGCAAGCTCGGGGCGCAGCACCTTGAGCGCGACCGGGCGGTCGTGCTTCAGGTCTCGCCCGAGATAGACCGTCGCCATCCCGCCGCGGCCGAGCTCGCGCTCGATCGTGTAACGACCCGCGAGGGACGCCCGCACGCGTTCTGAGAGGTCGGCCATCTGGCCCGTGACCCGGCGCACAACAATACGCCCGGGGACGCGACCTAGCGAGCGTGTCGAGCGGTGCGGTTCCCAGCTCAGCCACTCCGTATCGACGTGGCCGCTCACCGTGAGCAGCTCCGCGGTGAGTTTCGACAGCTCGCCGGCGGAGAACAAGAAGCCGGCGGAGAACAATAAGTAAGTAAGTAAGAATGAAGTGAAGTAGCGGGGCCGGTAACGCGACCTGCACCGCTGTCCCGTAGTGGTCACGCTGCACGTGACCGCCCGCTGTGTCGTGGGAGCACCACACGGGGCGGCCGCAACGGTCTGTGAGGCGCCGCGTCGCCGCGATTTTCCCTCGTAACAACGCCGTGACATTCGTGCGACACACCCGTGACCGTCGGCTTGGTGACGCTGCGCACGCAGGTCATTGTTGGTATGGGACTTGCCCGTCCGACACCTGGTTGTAACGGCCCGGCGCGGCCGTGAGCCGGCCGCCGGAGGCGGTCGAGCAAGGGGAGGAGATCGAGTGCGGATCGGACTGCTGATGGGACGATACGCGCCCACCGATAAGAGCCACATGCCGGAAGTCGTCCGGCTGCTCGCTGCGTGGGGCGCCACCGCCGAGCCGGTACATCTCGGTGACGAGCTGATCGAGCTGGCGCGGATCCGCGTCGACTACGATCTCTACGTCCTCAAAGACAAGAGCGATCTCGCGATGCGCGTCGCCGCCGCGCTCCACGCGGCCGAGGCCGCGCTGCTCAACCCGTATCCCGCCTCGGCCACGCTGCGCGACCGGATCGTCAAGCTACGCGTCCTCCAGGCGGCGGGCGTGCCCGCCCCGAAGACGTTCGTCGCCTCCCATGTCGACCAGCTGCGTGCCGCGCTCGAGCACGGCCCGCTCGTGATCAAGCCGTATCGGAAACTGGCGCGCAGCGCCCCGGGCGAGGGCATTCACGTGGTGCGCGACGCGGCTGAGCTGGCGGCGCTGCCGCCGATCAGCGAGCCGGTGTTCGCGCAGCGCTATCACGCGAGCGACGGCCCGGACCGCAAGATCTATTCGATCGGGAGCGAGATGTTCGGCGTGCTGCGCAGCTGGCCGGCCCGCACCCACCGCGAGAAACTGGGCCAGGCGTTCACGCCGGACGCCGAGCTGGTGGACATCACGCGGCGCTGCGGTGCGGCGCTGGGGATCGATCTGTTCGGCGTCACCGTGGTGCAGAGCGCTGGCAAGCCGTACGTCGTCGACATGACCAGCATTCCCGGTTTCAAGGGTGTCCCCGACGCGGCGCGCCGCCTCGCGGAATACATCTACGCCGCCACGGAGCGGGCGCTGAACGGCGCGCCGCTCCTGTCGAGCGTCCCCACCCCCGTGCGGGACGAGCCGGCGGTCCGCCTGCCGGTGGTGCGCGCGCCGCCGCCGCCGGCGCGCCGCACGCTCTCTGCCGAGCAGGCGCTCCGCCCCCGGGTCGCGATGTACTCACAGGGGATGGTCGGGTTCGGCCATATCCGCCGCAACGCGTCGATCGCGCAGGCGCTGCGCGGCTCCGCGCTCCAGCCGAGCATCGTGCTGATCGCCGAGGCGTGGCAAGCGGGCGCGCTGCCGATGCCGCTCGGTGTGGACTGTGTGACCCTGCCGGCGCTGCGACGCGAGGCGGACGGGGGATACAACCCCCGCTTCTTGTCGGACGTCTCCGACCGCGATCTCATCTCGCTCCGCGCCCGGGTGATCCGCAGCGCGCTCAAGTCGTTCGTGCCCGACGTGCTCGTGGTGGATTGTCTGCCGGTGGGCGTGGCCGGCGAGCTCACGCGCACCCTGGCGCGCCTGCGTAAGAACGGCAATACGCGCTGCGTCCTCGGGCTGCGCGACGTGCTGCAGGATGCGGAGACGGTGCGGCGCGACTGGTCCGAGCGGGCGCACATGGACGCCATCCGCGACTACTACGATGCCATCTGGGTGTACGGCGATCCCACCGTGTACGACCCGGTGCGCGAGTACGATCTGCCGGATTATGCGGCGGCCAAGGTGCGCTACACGGGTTACCTGGACCAGCGTCCCCGCCTCGAATTGGCGGAAGCCCAGACCGCCGCTTTGCTGGCGAGCCTGCCCCCGGGGAAAGTCGCGTTGTGCGTCGTGGGCGGCGGTCACGACGGCGGCGCCCTGGCCGAGGCGTTCGTCGAAGCCGAGTTCCCTCCTGACACGACGGCAGTCATGGTAACCGGACCGCTGATGCCATGGGAGACGCGGCAGCGTCTGCACCGCGCCGCGCAGCGCCGCACCTGCTTCGAGCTGCTCGAGTTCGTGCCCGATCCGGTCCCGCTGATCGAACGGGCGGACCGCGTCATCGCGATGGGCGGCTACAACACCGTGTGCGAAGTGTTGTCGTTCGAGAAGCCCGCGCTCATCGTGCCGCGCGTGACCGAGCCCGAGCAGGGGATCCGGGCGCGCCGCATGCAGGAGCTTGGCCTGCTCGACGTGCTGCACCCCGACGAGCTCAGCCCGCAGGCCCTGACCGCGTGGCTGGCCCGTGATCCGGGTCCGCCTCTTCCCATCCGAGGTCGGGTCGATCTGGGCGGCCTCAGCCGCATACCGGGCCTGCTGGCGGAGCTGCTGGGCGTCCCCGCGGGCGCGGTGCAGCCGGCCGGCTCGGCGGCCGCGGCGGTGGGGTTGACGTGACGCGAGCCGCGGCGCCACACACACCCACCGTCCTGCTGTACGCGCAGGATCACCAGGGGCTGGGCCACATCACCCGGACGCTGACCATCGCGCGGCACGTACTTGCGGCGTATCCCACCTTCGTCGCCTACATCGCGACCAAGTCGCCCGTCGCCGCCAACTTCACCCTCCCGGAGCGGTGCGACTACATCAAGCTGCCCACGCTCCTCGCGGCGGAGGACGTAGAGCGATCCCCGGCCGAGGAGGAGGCGGCCAAGCAACGTTTCCGGACCATCCGCGGCCAGATCCTGCGCGCCGCCGCCCTGGGACTGGCGCCGGACCTGGTCCTGGTGGATCACGAGCCGCTCGGCGCCAAGGGTGAGTTTCGCGATGGGTTGTACGCCCTCAAGGCGCAGTGCCCCGGCACGAAGTTCGTGTTCGGGCTGCGCGACATCATGGATGACGTCGGCCGGATTCAGGGGCAGTGGCGTGAGTTGGGCGTGTACGACGCGTTGGAGCACCTGTACGACGGCATCGCCGTGTACGGTTCCCCGGCGCTGTACGACGTGGCGGACGCCTACGACATCCCGGCCGCGGTGCAGCCGAAGCTGCACTATTGCGGGTACGTCGTGCGCGACCCACCGGCCTTCGACGGGGAGGCGGTGCGTCGAGCGCACGGCCTGCCGCCCGACGGGCCGCTGATCGTGGCGACCGTAGGCTCGGGCAGCGACGGATTCCCGGTGCTCGAGGCGGCGCAGGCGGCGGTGGAGCGGCTGGAGGCCCAAGTCCCCGAGCTGCACGCGGTCATGGTGACGGGACCGTTCATGCCGGCCGAGCAACAGGCGGTGCTGCAGGCGCGGGCCACGGCGAGGTGCCGCGTGGTGGCGCAGGCGGACAACTTCCAGCTCATGGCCGCCGCCGATGCCGTCGTGAGCATGGGCGGCTACAACAGCGTGTGCGAAGCGCTGGCGGTAGGGCGGCCCCTGGTGATCGTGCCGCGGGCGACGCACAAGGTCGAGCAACAGATCCGCGCCGAGACGCTCGCGGCGCGCGGGTTGGCCCGGTGGGTGCACCCCAGGGACCTGGGCGGCCCGCGGCTGGTCGACGCGCTGGGGTGGGCGATCGGGTGCGATCGCCGCGCCCACGCGGAACGGGTGCGCGCGGTCATTCCGGCGTTCGACGGCGCCGCGCGGCTCGTCGCGTACCTCGCCCGCTGGCTGGGGGGCGACTGATGCGCTTCCACTTCGACCCCACGCCCGAGCAACGTGCCGCCCTCGAGGCCCAGCTGGCCCGGCTGCGGCAGCCGGCGGCGGCGCTGGAGCTGCTCGCCGCGATCCTGCCGGCCGGGCTCACGCCGGCCAGTGCCGTCTGCACGCTGCAGAGCGCGCACTCGGATCGTTTCGTGGTGCAGGTGACCGTGTGCTCGCATGACGGTGCCGAGCGCGGGTACGCGCTCAAGGCGTACTCGGACGACTTCGGCGAGCGGGTGTGGGCGCACGCGCAGCGGCTGGCGCCGCACCTCCCGCCGCGACTGCATCGGCCGTGCTTGCCGATTCACCATGTGCCCCAGGAGCGCGTGCTCGTGTTCGACTGGGTCGAGGGCCGGACGCTGAGCAAGATCGTCGACGGGCGCAAGCCGGAGCTGCTGCGACACGCTGCCGCGCTGGCGGCCGATCTGCATCGCGTGCCGATCGTTCCCGAGCAGCTCACCACCCCGCAGATGCTCGTCGAGGAAACGCGGGCGCGCTGCGACAACCTGCGCCCCGTCTGGCCGGGGACGGCGGACATGGTCGAGCCGCTGCTCGCGGAGCTGCAAGCGGTCGTGCCGCATCTCGATTCGACCGACCCCGCGCCGATCCACGGTGACATGGCGGCCGGGCAGTTTCTCTGGACCGGCGATGGGCTGGTGCTGCTGGACTGGGACATGTTCGGTTTTGCCGACCCCGCGTACGATGCCGGCCACTTCGTGGCGCAGCTGGAGCGACGCTGCACGCTCGATCCCACGCTCCCGCCCGAGGCCGGCCGCTGGCCCGGCTGCTTCCGGGACGCCTATCTCGCCGCGATGCCGCGGGTCTCGTCACGCAACGTGTCGTTCTACCGCGCCCTGACGCTGCTGCGGAAGACTTACACGGTGTGCCGGCGCCAGCCGGCCGAGGGTCCGCACCAGGCGGTGCGGCTCGCCGCCCGGGCGCGAGCGGCGCTGGAGGACGTGCGACGCCAATGAACCCGGCGCTGGTGTCGCCCACCCGAGACGACGAACAGGACGTCCTGAGCGCCGCGCTGCGCCGGATGCGCGGCCCCGACGTGGAGCTGGAAGACTGGTCGGCGCAGCCACTCGCCAAGCATGGGAAACAGCGCGTGGTGCGCTACGACGTGCACGCCCGGGCGGCGCACGGTGGGGCGGTCGTCTGCTACCAGTGGGTGGGCAAGTTCTACGAGGACGACTGCGCCGCGCGGCGCGTGGCCCGAGTGCTGCAAGAGCTGGCCGGCGGCGATTGCGGCGCGCGGGGACAGCTGGCGGTGCCGAGCGTCCTCACCTACGACGCGCCGCGCCGCCTGCTGCTGCTGACGTACGAAGCGGGGGAGTCGGTGGTCTCCGCGATCGCGCATCAGCGCGGGCCGGTGGTGCCGGCGATCGGACGCGCGCTGGCGGCGTTGCACGGCACGCCGGTTGCTCTGTACGCGATCACGTCTCCCGCCGGCGTGCTCGCCGACTTGCGGCGCCGGGTCGCCGATCTCTGCGCCCGGTTTCCGGGCGAGGCGGGTGTGCTGCGCGACGCGCTGACCCGGCTCGAGCACGCCGCCCCGCCCGCGCCGACCGCGCCGTCATTCCTGCACGGCGACTTCGGCACGGCGAACCTGCTGTGGAGACCCGTCCACGGGCCCCTGGTCGTGCTGGATTTCGACCGCTGTACGCGCGGCGACCCGGCTCTGGACCTGGGCTATCTGTTGACGCAGCTGCGCCGGGTGACGCTGCGCAAACCCGGCAAGCTGCCGGAGTTCGCGTCGTTGCGAAGCGCGATTCTCGATGCCTACCGGCGCTGGTCGCCGCCCGATCCGGACTTGGCGGCGCGAGTCGCCTGGTACGAACAGGCGACGCTGGTGGGCAAGATTCACGTTCTGACGTTCGATCTGGCGCGCCACCCGGAGGCCGGGGCCGAGCGACAGGTCGAGGCGGTCGAGTTGCTGCGATGCCTGGCAAACGCTCGCGATTCCGCCAGATCTTCCTGACGCATCTGCGTCAGGTCAAAGGCCGCCTGGCCGTGGCGGCGGTCTGCACGTTGGGGACCACCGCGATGGAGCTGCTGAAGCCGTGGCCGCTCAAGATCATCCTCGATCACGTCATTTACGACAATCCCCTGTCGCGCGCCCTGCGCCTGCTGCCGCACGCGGTCGCCGACGACAAAGTCCGGCTGCTCGTCGCGGCGTCGGGCGGGATTCTGGTGATCGCGTTGGGGAGCGGCCTGTTCTCGTACGCCCAGATCTTCATCACCTCGTCCATCGGCTACCGCATGGTGTACGCCCTGCGGCGGGAGCTATTCTCCCATCTGCAGACGCTGTCCTTGTCGTTCCACAACCAGTCGCGGTCGGGCGATCTCCTGACAAAGATCGCCGGGGACACGAACACCCTGAAGGACATCTTTGCGGACTCGATCCTCAAGTTCACGACCTACGCCTTGACGGTCGCCGGGATGTTCGCCGTCATGTTCGCCCTCGACTGGCGGATCGGCCTGATCGCACTGGCCACGATGCCGTTCCTCTCCTTCAGCCTGTTTCATCTCTATCGCAAGACGAAGGCGTCGGTCAAGACGCAGCGCCGGCAGGAAGGGAAGGTCGCCTCCCGGATGAGTGAAGTGCTCTCCGCGATCCCGTTGGTGCAGGCGTTTGCCCGGGAAAAGTACGAAGAAGAGCGGTTCGACGCGGTGACGGCCGAGACGGTGCGGGAGAGCATCCGGGTCGCGCGCCTCGAGGCCGCGGCCACTCGATCCTCGGAGATCATCACCGCGGTAGGGACGGCGGCGGCGGTGTCGTTCGGCGCACTGCTGGTGCTTCGGCACAAGATGCTGCCCGGCGAGCTCACCGTGGTCGTCGGCTACCTGACCAACATGTACAAGCCGATGCGCAGCCTAGCCAAGCTTTCGACCGATTTCTCCAAGGCGATGGCGAGCGCGGACCGCATCTCCGAGGTGCTCGACACGGAGCCGGAGATTCAGGACCGCCCGGACGCCGTCGAGGCGACCTCGCTGAAAGGCGACATCGAATTCCGCAGCGTGTCGTTCGATTACGGGGACGGCAAGGACGTGCTGCGACAAGTCTCCTTCAAGATCGCCCGCGGGCAGCGGCTGGCCCTGGTGGGCGCATCGGGCGCCGGCAAATCCACCATCGTCAGCTTGATCCTGCGTCTGTACGAGCCCCAGGAAGGGGCGATCCTCCTGGACGGGGTCGACATCCGCCAGTATCGGCGCGAGTCGCTGCGGCGCCAGATCGGGCTCGTGCTGCAGCAATCGTTGCTGTTCGGCGCGACCATCCGGGAGAACATCGCGTACGGCCGTCCCGAGGCGAGCGAGGACGAAATCATGGCGGCGGCCAAGGCCGCCAACGCCCACGAGTTCGTCCGCCGGCTGGAGGACGGGTACGACACCGTCATCGGCGAGCGGGGCGCCACTCTGTCGGGCGGGCAGCGGCAGCGCATCGCCATCGCGCGGGCGCTCATTCGTAACGCGCCGATCCTGATTCTGGACGAGCCGATGACCGGCCTCGACGTGGAAAGCGAGGCGACGGTGCGTCAGGCGCTGGATCGCCTGATGGCCGGCAAGACCTGTCTCATGATCACGCACGATCTGCCTTCGATCACGGACGCCGATCTCGTGCTCGTGCTGGAAGAGGGTCGCATCATCGACCGCGGCACGCACAGCGAGCTGATGGCGCGGAGCGGCCGCTACCGGCGGCTGTACGAGCTCAATCTCGGGCAGCCGGCGGCCGATCTGCTCCGATGAGCCAGGCGATGCGGGTGACGAGCCAACTTCCGCGGGTGCCCCCGGGCGGCTTCCCGGCCGACCCTGATTTCCCCCAGCTCGCGATCGCCAGCGATCCGGCGCGGATGCTCGAGCTGTTCCGGCGTCATCTCGAGCCCGCGGCCGGGAAGCGCTATCGCATCGAGACTTGCGTCCCGCTGCGGTTCCGTTGCCGCCAGTCCACTGCGCGCTGCGTGCTGCAGTACACGTTGCGCCTGCTCGACCCTGAGACGGGCCGAGGCCGGGAGCACGGAGTGACCGGTCTGGTCTACGCCCAGCCGGGCGCGGCCGAGCGGCTGTGGCAGGAGCTGCAGGCCACCGATCCCTCCCAGGGAATACCGGACGACTGGCTGACGTTTCGGCCGGTGGGCTTCATTCCCGATCTCGACATGGTCGTGCAGCTGTTCCCCTACGACCGCAAGCTCAGGAATCTCGGTTTGGTGCTGGGCGGCGCGTTGCACGATCTCGACCCGCAGCTGCTCGCTCGCCTGGCGCCGGGTGAGTGGCGCGTCACCGAGCGCACCATGGAGCCGACGCGCTACCGCACGGAGCTCGGCGCCGCGCTCAAGTACACGCTACAAGCGCGCGACGCGGCCACGGGGCGCGACGCCACACTGCGCTGCTTCGTGAAGGTGTATCGCAACGACCACGGCGAACACACGTTCGAGCTGCTGCAGTCCCTCGGGCAGCGCGGCGAGACCCGCTACTGCGTGGTGCGGCCCGTGGCCTACCGCGCGGACCTGCGCACCCTCGTGTTGGAGGAAGCTCCCGGCACCGCGTTGCAGCGGCTGCTGCGCGCCGGTCAGGATGCGGCCGAGGAGCTGCGCCGCACCGCGCGGGCCGTGGCGGCATTCAATCAAGATGACCTCGGGAACGCCACCGTGGCGGAGAGCCCGCTGGCGGTCCAGCTGGAGGAGCTGCGGCGGGGGGCGACCATCGTCGAGTGGGCGCGCCCCGAGCTCGGCGCCCAAGTACGGGCGATCACCGCCGCCGTGGCGGCCGGGCTGGAGGACGTGCCGCCCGGGCCGATTCACGGAGATTTGAAGCCCGATCACGTCTTCCTGGCGGGCGACCGCGTGATCTTCATCGACCTCGATTCGGTGGCGCTGGGTGATCCGGTGCGCGACCCCGCCCATCTGTTCGCGTATGTCGCCGGCAGGGTAGGTCTGGATGCGTTGCCGGTCGAGGAAGCGCGCGCCGCCGCCCGGCTGTTCGCGGCGGAGTACTTCGACCACGTGCCGGGGGCGTGGCGCCGGCGCTTTGGCCTGCATTGCGCCGGGGCGCTCGTCGAAGTGGCGAGCGCGATCTTCCGGCGCCAGGAAGCGCATTGGCCGGAGAAGGTGGCAGCGGCGGTGGCGGCGGCGCGGGATTGCCTGGGGTGAGCAACGTGCGCGCCCGACCGTTGTCGCTGCTTCTGGCGCTGGCGCTGTCGCTCGCGGCGTCCCGCGCCGCCGCCCAGGTCGGCACGACGACGGACATCATCACCGGCACCGTCATCGGGCCCGACAGCCAGCCGCTCGCCGGAGCGCTCGTGGAGGCGGTTTCGCTCGAGTCCCAGATCTCGCGCCACGCCACGACCGATGCGCGCGGGCGGTTCACCATCGTGTTCCCCGACGGCGGCGGACAGTACGATCTCACGATCCGCTTCATCGGCATGGCGCCGGCCAGCGTCAGCGTCGCGCGCCAGGGGGACGAGGACCGGCTCGTCGCCAACGTGCACATGGGCGCGTCGGCCGTCGCCCTCGAAGCCGTGACCGTGAGCGCGGGGCGCAGCTCCCGCTTGGTGGAGCGCGTGGGACCGGGCGCGGTCGGGCGCAGCCTGTCCGCAGACCAGGTGGCCCGCCTGCCGGTCGACGCGCTCGACCTGAGGACGGTGGCCACCCTCGTGCCCGGTGTCCTCGCGCTCGCCGCCACGGATTCGACGGAGGCCGACTTCTCGGTAGCGGGCCAGCGCCCCACGGCGAACGCGATCACGCTCGATGGTCTGTCCCTCGGCGGGGGCAGCGTGCCGCAGGATGCCCTCCGCTCGACCCGTGTCGTCACGAGCAGCTACGACGCGGCCCGGGGCCAGTTCTCCGGCGGCCTCGTCGCCTCGACGACCCGCAGCGGCAAGAACATCCCGCAGGGGTCGTTCACCTACACGCTGCGCGACCGCTCGCTCGCCTGGGGTGAGGCCACCGCGTCGCCGTTCGGGCAGGGGTACACCCAGAACCAGCTGAGCGGGGGGATGGGGGGCCCCCTCGTCCGGAACCGGCTGTTCGTGTTCGGGGCGCTGCAGGGGCGCTGGCGCGGGCAGGCGCTGCCGTCGCTCGCCTCCGCGGATCCTCTCACCCTGGCCCGGCTCGGGGTCAGTCCCGATTCCGCCTCCCGGTTCCTCGCGCTCGCCGCGGCGAGCGGCGCGCCCGCGCAGGTCCATGGCCTCTCGGACGAGCGCACGACCGACAACGCCGTCGCGTTCCTGCGGTTCGATTGGAAGGCGTCGGAGGCCCAAACGCTCACGCTGCGGCTCGACGGGCGGTGGGACTCGCAGCAACCCACCCGCGTGAGCCCCCTCGGCCTCCCGCCGACCGGCGGCACGCGCACGGAGCGTGGGGGCGGCGTGATGGCGTCGCTCACGTCGCATTTCGCGGGGAGCCTCATCAACGAGGTGCGCGGTTACTTCTCAACGGAGCGACGGGATGCTACCGCCCTCGTCGCCGTGCCGGCCGGGCGGGTCCAGGTCGCTTCCGATCTCCCGGACGGCCGTCAAGGCGTGGCGACGCTGGGCTTCGGCGGCAATGCCGGACTGCCGCAGCGGGTCGACAACGTGAGCCTGGAGCTGAGCGAAGAGCTCTCCTGGCTGCCGGGTGGCGGCGCGCATCGCCCCAAGCTCGGCGGCTTGTTGAGCGGCACGGGCCTGGACCAGAACCAGACGCCGAACCAGCTCGGCACGTTCGTGTTCCCGTCGCTCAGCGCCCTCGCGGCCGACAGCCCGGCGAGCTTCTCGCGCGTCTTCGCTCCCGTGGTCGAGGGCGGCACCGCGTGGAACGGCGCGGTGTACCTGGCGGATTCCTGGCGCACCGGCGGCCTGCAGCTCACGTACGGGACGCGGCTCGAAGTGGCGCGCTTCAGCGGCGCGCCGCCCTACAATCGGGCGGTGGATTCGCTCTTCGCGTTACGAACCGACCGGATTCCGGAGCACACCCGCCTCTCGCCGCGCATGGGCTTCATGTGGACCGGTGGGGGTGGAGAGGGCGGGGAGCCGACGATCCTGCGCGGTGGCGTGGGCGACTTCCAGAGCCCGACGCCGACCGCGCTGTACAGCGCGGCCCTCGGGGCGCCCGGACTCTCCAACGCGGAGACAGAGCTCGTCTGCATCGGATCGGCGGTCCCGATTCCGGATTGGGCGGCATATGCCTCGGATCCGGCCACGATTCCGGGGCAGTGCGCGGACACCGGCAGCACGCTGGCCATCAGCCCGCACCCGAACGTCACCGCATTCGCCCGCGATTACGCACCGCCGCACGCGTGGCGCGCTTCCTTGGGCGTGCAGCGCCGCCTGCTCCACGCGTTCACGGTGTCGCTCGATGCGAGCTACGCGCGCGGCACCACCCAGTACGGCTTCCACGACGTGAACCTGGTCGCGTCGCCGCGCTTCACGCTCCCCGACGAAGGCGCCCGCCCGGTGTACGTACCGGTGTCATCGGGTCCGATCTCCAATCGGACACGCGGCAGGTCATCCTCGGAGTGGGCGTCGGCTCGACCCGCGGCGCAGCGTTGCGCCTGTCGTACACCTTCACGCGCGCCCGCGACCAGTCGTCGTTCTCGTGCTGTGCCGCATCCCATGGATTCGCCGCGCCCACGACGGCCGCCAACCCCAACGTGCGGGAATGGGCGACGAGCGATCTCGAGCGGCGTCACGCCTTCCTCGCCACCGTGACGCTGCCGATCGCGTCGGCCCTGGAATTCGGCGCCATCGCCCGCCTGATGTCGGGCGCGCCGTTCACGCCTTTGGTGGGCTCGGACTTGAACGGCGACGGCGCGCGCAACGATCGCGCGTTCATCTTCGTGCCCGCGACCGCGCCGGACACGGCGATCGGGACCGCGATGCGTACGCTGATCGCGGGCGCCCCCGGCGCCGTGCGGCGCTGTCTCGTGACCCAGCTGGCACGCGTCGCCGGGCGGAACTCGTGCACCGGTCCCTGGCAGCCGGCGCTCGATCTGCAGCTCAGCTGGCGCCCCGCCGGGCTCGGGCTCGAGCGCCGGCTGACGCTGTCACTGCTCACGGTGAACCTGCTGGGCGGGCTGGACGAGTGGCTCCACGGGGCGGCGAACCTGCACGGGTGGGGGTATGCGACCGCGCCCGACCCGATCCTGCTGTACGTACGCGGGTTCGATCCGGCGACGGCGCGGTTCCGCTACGCCGTCAACGGCCGGTTCGGCGCGAGCAGCGCGGGGAACGGCGGAGTCACGGTCCCGTTCCAGATCGGCCTGCAGGCCCGTCTCACCATGGGGCCGAACCGTAGGCGCGACCGCCTGCTCGCGTCGGAGCGCCGCGCCGAAGCTGGGCCGGACAGCGCCGCCGCCAGGCCGGGCTCGGCCTCTCCGGCTCCTGCGGGGCAGCCGCCCGCCAATCCGGTCGCGCGCATCATGTCATTACGAGACTCGCTCGGGCTGTCCGCGGACCAGGTCGCGGCGCTGCACGCCATCGCAGACTCACTCGACGTGCTGAGCCAAAGCGTGCGGCGGGCGCTGCAGCACGCCCGCGCCGTGCTCAAACCCGAGCAGTGGCGCAAGGTCCCCGAGCCGCTCAAGTCACCGGAGACGCCGTAGGGGCACGTCATGAACCCGACTGCCACGCTCCCCGACGATCCCCGGCTCCCGGGACTGATGGCGATTCGCGACCGCGGCCTGGCGCGAGCGATCCCTGCCCTCGGGCTCGAGCAGGGAGGGGAAGGGGTCGCACTCGAGCTGTGTGGCTATCACCCGGGTGCGCGAGCCACGCTCGAGGCACGCGTGGGGGGGCGTCGCTTCGCCGTCAAGGCGTTCGCGGACGATCCGGCACCGGAGGCGGCGCTGTACCAGGCGTTGGGCGCCGCGGCGCTCGCCGGCGACTCGGGGGCGCGGGTGCCACCGCTCCTCGCGTGGGACCACGACTTGCGTGTGCTGGTGATCGGCTGGCTGGAGGGGCCGACGACACACCAGCTGGTCAAGCAAGGGCAAGGGCGGCGCGCCGGCGAGCTGGCCGCGCAGTGGGTGCAGCGCACCGCGTCCCTGCCGGTGAAGCTCGGACTACCGTTTGGCGCGGCGGGCATGATGCACGAGACTCGCGCCTGGATCGGGACGCTCGGCACGGCGGACCTCTCGGTCGGCGCGGCCGCCCGGGCGCTGGCCGAGGCGCTGGCGCGCACGGAGCCCCGGGACGACGGCAGCGTGGGCCTGGTGCATGGGACATTGTACGCCCGCCACATCCTCGACGTGGGGGACGGCCCGGGCGTGATCGACTGGCATCGCTTCGGGCAGGGGCCGGTGGAGCTCGACGCCGGGATGTTCCTGGCCACGCTGTGCCGGCTGCGGCTGCTGCACCCGGTGCACGCCGGCGAGGCGCTCCTGGCGGAGCAAGCGTTTGTCGAGGGGACGCGCGGCCTGCTGGACGAGGGCGCCTTGGCCTGGCATCAGGCGGCCGCGCTGCTGCAGCTTACCGAGCGGCTGCCGGCCGGGCGGGGGGACTGGCGGGCGCGGGCGCACGTGCTGCTGGCCGAGGCCACGCGGCTCATCGAGCGCGCGGCCCCGCGTGAGCCGATCGCTCCGCGCCGGCGCGCAGCGTCCTGGTTCAAGGCGCCGGCTCTCGAGCTGGTGCTGCAAGCGCTCTCCACCAGGCCGGCCACGCAGGAGGAGCTGGACCAGATCCGCGCGTTGCTCCGTGAAAGCCACGACCGAGCTTCCTGACGACCCGGCGCTCCCGGGGCTCGCTGCGATCCGGGCCGTCGGCGTGGCCGGCGCGCTCCCCGCTCTGGACTTGGACGAGCGCTCAGTGGAGGTCACGCTGCGCGGGTACACGCCCGCCTCGCGCGTCACGCTCGAGGTGCGGGCCGGAGAGCGTCGCCTCGCCGTCAAGGCGTACGCCGAGGACCCAACGCCCGAGGCCGAGCTGTACCGCGCCCTCGCCGCTGCGAGGCTGTCGGCCGGCGCCGACGGGCGCGCGCCGCCCCTGCTGGCGTGGGAGCGCGATCTGCGGGTGTTGGTCGTCGGTTGGCTGGAGGGGCCCACGGCGAACGATTTGATGAAGGCCGGGCGGGGCGCGCGTGCCGGCGAGCTGGCCGCGCGCTGGCTGCGGTGTGCCGCGTCGCTCCCGATCAAACTCGGGCTGCCCCTGGGTGCGGCTGACATGGTGTACAACGCCGGCAAAGAAGTCGTTCAGCTCGACGCCGCGGACCGCGGGCTCGGAGCGGCAGCGAGGCGGTTGGCGCGCATGCTGACGCGGACGCTGCCCAAGAACGGCCCGCGGCGCCTGGTGCACGGTACGTTTTACGCCCGTCATGTTCTCGACCAGGGAGATGGAGTGGGCGTGATCGACTGGGAGCGTTTCGGGCAAGGGCCGCTGGAGCTCGACGCCGGCATGTTCTTGGCCACCATCTGGCGTTACGGGTTGGACCACGAGCCCCTGGCCGGGGAGGTGGCCCGGGCAGAGGAAGCGCTCATGGCCGGCACGGCGGACCTGCTCGACGAGCGCGTGCTCGCCTGGCACCGGGCGGCCGCGCTCCTGCGACTGGCCAGCAAGGTCTACGTGGTGGGGCGCCGCAAGGAGAACTGGCTGAGCCGTGCGGACGCGCTGCTGGGCGAGGCCACCCGGCTGGCCGAGTTCGCAGCGCGCCCCGCCCCGGTCGCGCGCGTCGAGGCTCCGGTCCTACGGCTTAACGGCGCGGCGCTCGAGCTCATCTTAGGTGCCCTCTCTACTCGGCCGGCCACGCCGGAGGAACTGGAGCAGATCCGCAAGCTCCTCAGCGAAGGCCACGACCGCGCTCCCTGAGCGCGGCCGCTTGACGTACCGCGCGGGCGCTGCAGCTTCCGTGGCCATGACCGTGCCGCTCTGGGGCGTCATCGCCCTCGCCTACCACTTTGCCGCTCGGCTGGCCTACACGCTCTACATCGGGCTCGCGCTGCAACGCGAGGAACGCACCGGGTACCTGGCCGAACGGCATGGTGCCGAGGGAGCGTATCGCCGATTTCGCCGGATGGCGGCAATCCTGATGTACAACGACGCCACGAGCTTCGTGGTGCTGTGCCTCGCGAGCTCGGGGACGCTCGGCGACGGGCTCCCTCGGGTGCCCGGCTTCGTGGTGGGAGCGCTGCTCGTGATCGTCGGCACGGTCGTCAAGCTGTGGGCCGCGGCCACGCTGGGCGCCGGCCCGTACTACTGGCGCGACTTCTTCGTGGTGGACGACTGGAAAGGGCCGAGCACGGCGGGGCCTTATCGCTACCTGCGGAACCCGATGTATACGGTCGGCTATCTCCAGACCTACGGCTTCGCGTTGGTCACGCGCTCCTGGCCGGGGCTGGCGGCGGCACTGATCGATCACGTCGCCATTCTGCTGTTCTATCGTCTGGTGGAGAAGCCCCACTTCGAACGGACCGTGCGCCGCGGTGCCACCGCGTAGCGCCGCCGCTCCAGGCTGGACGAACACGCGTTTCCGGTGCACAATTCGGCGGCCGCCATTACCCTTCCTTAGGAGACTCCGTATGAAAGTCACACTCGGGACCATCCTGCTGGCCGTTTGCGCGCTCCCCGCCGCCAGCACGGCGCAGACGAGCCAGCCGATCATCGTCGTCGACGGCGTGCCCGTGGACGCCGGTGCACCGGTGCTCCGGCGCGGCGTGGACGCCCTGAATCCGGTGTCGAACGCATTCCGATCCATAGCACAGCGCCAGACCAAGAATATCACCGACGCCGCGGAGGCGATGCCGGCCGACAAGTACGGCTTCAAGCCGACGCCCGCCCAGATGAGCTTCGGGGACGTGGTCGCCCACCTGATCCAGGAGGGAAACGACGAGCTCTGCAGCGCTTCCTCGGGCCAGAAGAAGCCGGAGCGGCCGAAGTTCTCGGGGACGGACCCCAAGGACAAGCTGGTGGCCGGCTTGAAGGAGTCGTTCCAGTTCTGCGCCACTGCGCTCGCCGCGATGCAGGACGGGCAGCTCGGCGACAGCATGCCGTTCTTCGGCGGCCGCATGGCCACCCGCGGGCTGGCGACGCTCATCACCGTCGCCGACTGGGCGGACCATTACAGCCAGATGGCGATTTACCTGCGGCTGAACGGCCTGTTGCCCCCGACGGCGAAACGCGGGGCGCAGTAGCGCACGCTACGTCTGCACCTGGTTGCGACCGCCATCCTTTGCGCGGTACAAAGCCCGATCGGCCGCCTTCACGACCTGATCGGGCTTGCTGTGCCGGCTGTCCCGTTCGGCGACGCCGATGCTCACGGTGACCGGCACGCGCCGTCCCGGCCCCTTTTCGGCGAGGATCTTCTCCCGCTTGCGCTTCGAGCGGATGCGGCTGCGCAGGATGAACTTTGCGTCCTCCACCACCTGCCGCAGCGCCTCCAGCTCCGGCAGGCACTCTTCCGCGCCCTTCCCGGGGAAGAGCACGGCGAACTCTTCACCGCCGTACCGATAGGCCCGGCCGCCGCCCCCCACCTGGGCGAGCCTCGCTGCGACCATCTTGAGCACCTGGTCCCCGACGTCATGGCCGTGGCTGTCGTTGATCCGCTTGAAGTGGTCCACGTCCACCATGCCGATGGTGTACTGGCTGCCGAGCCGCAGCAGCGCTTCGTTCAGGGCGCGCCGCGCGGGCAGCCCCGTGAGGCTGTCCTGATACGCCATGTGGTAGGACGCCTCGACGACCGCGATGATGAGGAGGAGGGCGGAGGTCGCGAAGTAGAAGGTCGAGAATCCCGCATTCCCGGCACGCACGGCGGACAGCCCCAGGAACGCCGGGAGCAGGGACCAGAAGAACGACCGCCCCGTCGCGGTAGGGGAGAGGAGCTGACCCGCCCCCATCAGTCCCGCCGCGACCAGGAAGGCGAGCAGGGCGGGGTCGGCGAGCGGCGTCCAGGTGAACCAGCTGGGCGGCAAGAGGCGCGCGTGCAACAGGGCGGTGGCCGCACCGGGGGTCCCGCGGTCGAGGATCGCCACCAGCGCGACCTGCCCGAGAACGATTCCCAGGCGGACGAGTCCCGGCGAGGTGAACACCCCGCGCTCGGCGGTGAGCGCCAGTGCGGCCAGGTTGAGCGGCAACAGGAACGCGATCGCCTGGAACGCCACGTGATCCTGCGTGAAGCCGCGGGTCGACACGAAGGCCAGCAGCGAGCGGTCGGCCAGCGCGAGCACCAACAGCGCGAACAGCAGTCGACTGCGGTGGAACCGCCATCCGAGCAGCAGGCCGGCGCCGAACATGGCGTACGGGTAATAGAACGCGATGGCGCCGAGGGAGCGCTGCAGGCCGCGCGAATGCGTGTAGACGAGCGCGGCGAGGATGATGGGGATTTCGGGGAGACTGTACGCCGCCGCCTTCGTCAGGCGCTCGTACCACACCGATTTCGGTTGCGCTTGACGCACGTCTCGGGAGCTCCGCGTCGCGGTGGGCATAAGGCTAGTTGCGTCGGCCTGCGACGGCTAGTGATATTCTCCCCCTCGCCCGGCGGTATCGTCTAGGGGACTAGGACGGAGCCCTCTCAAGGCTCAAACACGGGTTCGAATCCCGTTACCGCTATGTTCCCGCCCCCATCGTCTAACGGTTAGGACACCACTCTTTCAAGGTGGGAACAGGGGTTCGATTCCCCTTGGGGGCA
>WNGO01001436.1_pt1 | contig 26204 bp, 24 predicted proteins | sample 5400511 | NCBI WGS metagenome assembly WNGO01 (sample SAMN13153380, study PRJNA577476) | soil metagenome | isolation source: 20 cm soil or saprolite under Garry oak tree replicate 2 | place: USA:California | collected 2016-06-15 | reverse complement strand
TGCACCGTCGGGGCGAACGGGAACTGCCTTGGAAACATCCGCGCCTGCTGCGGCGTCAGGTTGCCCTTGCGCAGATTGCACGGCGAACACGCGGCGACCACGTTTTCCCAGGTGGTATGGCCGCCCTTGCTGCGCGGGATGATGTGATCGAAGGTGAGATCGTCGTTGGAGGAGCAATACTGGCAGACGAAGCGGTCGCGCAGGAACACGTTGAACCGGGTGAAGGCGGGATGCGTGCTCGGCTTGACGAAGGATTTCAGCGACACCACGCTCGGCAGCTGGATCTCGAACGAGGGGCTGCGCACCGCGCGGTCATATTGCTCGACGATATTGACGCGATCGAGAAACACCGCCTTGATCGCGTCCTGCCACGACCAGAGAGACAGCGGGTAATAACTCAGCGGCCGGAAGTCCGCATTCAGTACCAGAGCCGGCCAACCGCCTTGCGAGACATGTGCGTTCAAGTAACGCTCCTGGCCCCCATATTAGCTGCGAAGCAGCTTGCGTTGACATACTACAGGCAGCGTGACGGGATTGTGAAGAGCATTGGCGGCTTTTATCCGCCGCCGCGCGGGGTCGCTTCCGGATTGCACGATCGGCGCAAACACCGTTAAACGAGGCGGACGGCACCTTTTGGCCGCATTTGGACGCAGCAAGATGCTCACCACGTCGCGCTATCTCGAGGCGCCGCGCCGGCTGCGGGCCTTCGTGCGCGCGCATGAAACGAGTCTGGTGGTCCTTGCGGCGCTGGTCGGAACCATCGGCGGGTGGGTCGTGCTGGCGATGAGCCTTGCGGTTGCCGCCCTTCATGCCGTCCTGTTCAACATCGATATCAGGGACCGTCTTTCGAGCCAGCTCGGCATCGACCCGCTGCGCGCCGTGCTGGTTCCGAGCCTGGGTGGGCTGGTGCTGGGATTGGCCTTGCTCCTGCTGCAGCGATGGCGGCCGGCGCGCGAGATCGACCCGATCGAGGCCAATGCCCTGCATGGCGGGCGCATGTCGTTCCGCGGCAGCGTGATCGTGGCATTGCAAACGGTCTGGTCCAGCGGCGTCGGTGCTTCGGTGGGACTCGAGGCCGGCTACACCCAGCTTGCCAGCGGCATCTCCGCTTCCCTGGGCCGCGCCTTTCATCTGCGCCGCGCCGATCAGCGCATCATGGTCGGCTGCGGCGCCGCGGCCGCGATCGCGGGCGCGTTCGGAGCGCCGCTCGCCGGCGCCTTCTATGCCTTTGAGCTGGTGATCGGAGGCTATACCCCGGCCAGCCTGACGGCGGTCGGAGTGGCGGCGGTCGCGGGCTATTTTGTCACCCATGGATTTGCCGCGCTGTCGCTTGGCATTGGCGTCGGTCCGGTCGGCGACGTGCTCGGGCGCGATCTCGCCCTTGCGGGGCTGCTTGGCATTCTGGCGGCGCTGTTTGGCATCGCCATCATGCGCGGCGTGGCGCTGTGCGAGTCGTTGCTGACCGGGTCCGGAATCTGGCTGCCGCTCCGCCCGGCGCTTGGCGGTCTTGCCGTCGGTCTAATGGCATTGCTGACGCCGCATGTGATGTCGTCGGGGCACGGGGCTCTGCATTTTACCAGCATCGTTTCGATGCCGTTGACGATGATTGCCGGTGTGTTCGTACTGAAAGCGCTGGCGTCGGTGATATCGCTTGGCAGCGGCTTTCGCGGCGGATTGTTTTTCGCCGCGCTGTTTCTGGGCGCGCTCGGCGGCCGCCTGTTCGCGGCGGGCATTGACATGATCTGGCCGGGCCTCAACCTCGATCCCAACGTCTATGCGATCGTCGGCATGAGTGCGCTGTCGGCCTCGGTGATCGGCGGACCGCTGACGATGGCGTTCATCGCGCTGGAGTCCACCGGCAATCTCTGGCTCACCACCGCGGTGCTGGTCGCGGTCATCATCTCGACCCAGATCACCCGGGAATTATTCGGTTACTCGTTCGCGACCTGGCGATTCCACTTGCGCGGCGAGACCATCCGCAGCGCCGCCGATGTCGGCTGGATCCGCGATCTCACGGTGCGGAGCCTGATGCGGCCGGACGTTCCCACCGTAAACGCCGACATGCCCATTGGACAATTTCGCGGCAGGTTTCCGCTGGGATCGAAGACCCAGGTGGTGGCGGTCGATGCCGCCGGCCGCTACGCCGGGCTGGCACTGGTGGCGGACGCGCATGCGCCGGGTCTCGACGCGAAGAGCGGCCTTAACGGCATCCTTCATCATCGCGATGTCGTGCTGCACCCCGTCATGAACATCCAGGAAGCGATCGAGGTCTTTGATGCCGCGGAAGCAGAATCGCTTGTTGTCGTCGAAAGCGGCGACGAACACCGGCCGATCGGAATCCTCACCGAAGCCCACGCGATGCGGCGCTATGCGGAAGAATCCGAACAACGGCGGCGCGAGGCGGTCGGCGATGTCTGAGCGGCACGGCAGAGAAGGGCAGAAAGAATTACGCCAGAGCATGATGAGTTTAGGTTGAAGCGGCGGACCACTTCTCCCTCGCCCCGCTCTTGCGGGGAGAGGGTCGGGGTGAGGGGCTCTCTCGGCGCGACCGGACTCGCGGATAGTCTCCCTCACCCGGATTGCTCCGGACGATGCTTTGCATCGCTCGTAGCAATCCGACCTCTCCCCGCAAGCGGGGCGAGGTGAGCCAACATCCGCGCCGATTCAACTCAAAGCCATCACGCCCTAAACATGTATCGGTGCGCTCAATTCGGGAGGAGCCCCATGGGCCGACTGCTGACGGTTTTGGTCGCGACGCTGCTTGGTTCTGGATCGATCGACATGGCCGCCGCCCAAAACTATCCGGCGCGCCCGATTACCATGATCGTGCCGTTCCCCGCCGGCGGCGCAACCGACACGCTGGCCCGATTCCTGACCGAGAAAATGCGGGGAATTCTCGGTCAGGCCCTGATCATCGAGAACGTGGCCGGAGCCGCCGGCAGCATCGGCGTTGGCCGCGCCGTTCGTTCACCCGCCGATGGTTACACGCTGAGCATCGGCACCTCCACCACGCACATGCTGACCGGCGGCCTCTACGCGCTTCAGTTCGATCTGTTGAGAGATCTGGAGCCAATCATTCTGATCGGCAGCGAGCCGCTTTTGATCGTGGGCAGGAAGAGCCTGCCGGCAGACGATCTGAAGGGACTGATTGCGTATCTCAAGGCCAATCCCGACAAGGCGTCGGTTGGCATCGCCGGTGTCGGCGCGACCGGTCATCTCACGGGTATTTCCTTCCAGAAAGCAACCGGAACCAAATTTCAATTCGTGCCGTATCGCGGCAATGCCCCGGCCATGCAGGACCTGCTGGCGGAGCAGATCGATTTCATGATCGAGCCATCGTCGAACTTCAAGTCGCTGGTCGGCGCCGGAAGCGTCAAGCCTTATGCGATCACGGGCAGGGCGCGGCTGGCTTCGTCACCGGATATTCCGACCGCGGACGAGGCCGGTCTGCCCGGCTTCCTTGCTTCGCTCTGGTACGGCCTTTGGGTACCCAGGGATACGCCAAAGGACATCATCGCCAGGCTGAATGCGACGATGGTGCAAGTGCTCGCCGATCCCTCGGTGAAAGAGCGTTTTGCGGAGCTTGGCATCCAGATCGCGCCGCTCGCGCAGCAATCGCCCGAAGCGTTGCGTGCATTCCAGAAAGCCGAGGCGGAACGCTGGTGGCCGATCATCAAGGCGGCGAACCTCAAGGCGGAATGAAAGTGTTACACCTTCTCCAGCTTCTGCAGGCAGCGGACCACGCCGACCTCCGTCGGCATCGGCGTATCCGGGAAACTCGTCTTCCAGTCGGTGACGCCGACTTCGCCGACATAGATGTCGCCCCTGGAATCCAGCGCGATGCCGTGCGGGGCCAGGAATTTGCCGGCTTCGAGTCCCGGACCATTTTCCCCGCCGAGCCGCGCGATACGCTTTCCCTTGGCGTCGACGATGGTCAGGCGCGGACCCAAATTCGGCACCTTGCGATTGACCGGCATGCCCGGACCGAGCTCGCCAATAACAAAATTCGGCTGCTTGCCGCCGCAGCAGTAAAGCGCGCAGGGCCGGTGCAAATTATTCCACTGCGTCTCGTACTTGCCGTTGCCGTCGAACACCTGGACGCGATGGTTCTCGCGGTCGGCGACATAGACGTAGCCGTCGGCGTCGGTTGCGATGTTGTGGACGATATTGAACTGCCCGGGATCGGTGCCCGGCTCGCCCCAGGTTTTGATCAGTCTGCCGTCGGGCGTGAATTTGTGGACGCAGGCATTGCCGTACCCGTCCGACACGTAGATTTCGCCCTTGGGCGAGAGCGCGGTGTGGGTGCAGCGATGAAACGGCTCGCCGCTCATGAAGGGCGCGGGTTTGTTCGGGATGCCGATCGTGAGCAGCACCTTGCCGTCGCCAGAGCACTTGCGCACCGTATGGTCGCCGTCGTCGGTGCAATAGAGATTGTCCTCGGTGTCGATGTGCAGCCCATGCGCGCGGTTGAACAGGCCTTCGCCCCAGCTGGTGATGAAATTGCCTTCGCGGTCGAGCACCACCATCGGATGGGCGCCGCGATTGAAGACGTAGACACGGTCCTTGCTGTCGACCGCGACCGAGGCGACATCAGAGAGATTCCACCCCTCCGGCAGCTTCGCCCAATTCTCCACCACGCGGTAGCGGTGTTCGCCCGAGCCGAGAATGACCGGCATGTGTGCTTCCTTTCTTCCTTCTCCCCTTGTGGGAGAAGGTGCACTCGATGCGAAGCATCGAGGGCGGATGAGGGGTCTGCATCCGCGGAGACAGACCCCTCACCCGCCTTCGCTTTGCGAAGGCACCCTCTCGCACAAGGGGAGAGGGGAAGAAAGCGCGCCGCGCGGCAGCAGGCCTTCCTCGATCGCCTTGAGCTGCAGCGCCAGATATTTCGAGTTGATCCGGCACTGCGCCAGGCTGCCGGCGATGAACCACAGCCCCGGCTGCGCGGTGCGGGTGTACATGTTGCGCAGTTCCTGACCCTCGCCGAAACCCCAGATCGGGCCGACGCGGCCGGCGACTTCATCGCCGAACAGTTTTCGCACCAGATGCTGTTGGCCCTTGTAGCCGGTCGCCAGCACGATCAGGTCGGCGGCAAGCGTCTCGCCGCTCTTCATCCGGGCGCCTTCGGCGACAAAGGATTCGATATCCGAAAATTGCCGCAAGCCAATCTCGCCGCGCACGACGAGGTCAGAGCAGCCGACGTTGAAATAGTAGCCGCCGCCGCGGGTGAGATATTTGAACTGCCAGCCGGTGCCGTCTTCGCCGTAGTCGAGCTTGAAACCCTTGCGGCGCAAGCCATCAAGCAGGTCCTTGTCGAGCTCCTTCGACAGCTCCGTAATGGACTGGTGGCTTTTTTTCGCGAGCGGCAGCGGCATCGAGGTCGCGATCAGGTCGTTATCCTCCAGCGTGCCCTCGTTATACGCCGCATAGGCCAGTTGCGCCGATGGTTCGATATTGGTGATCAGGGTCGGGCTGCGCTGAACCAGCGTCACGTTAACGCCGCTCGAATGGAGGTCCTGCGCGATATCATGGCCGCTGTTGCCGGTGCCGATCACCAGCGCCTTTTTGCCTTGCCAGGCCTCGCCGTCGCCATACTGGCTGGAATGCAGCACCGTGCCGGCGAAGTTTTTCAGCAAAGGAATATCCGGCAGATTCGGAATGCCGCTGACGCCGGTCGCCATCACGACATGCCGCGGATGCAACACCCGCTTGGAGCCGTCGGTCCGGCGCAGCACCACCGACCAGCGTCCCTCGGCTTCGTCGTAAGCGCCGCTCGCGAACTCGTTGCCGGTCCAGTAGTTCAGCTCCATGGCATCGACATAAGCCTCGAACCAGTTGGCGAGCTTGTCCTTGGGGATATAGACCGGCCAGTTCGGCGGAAACGGCATATAGGGCAGGTGGTTGACCTGCACCTGGTTGTGCAGCGTCAGCGCATGATAGCGATTGCGCCAGTTATCGCCGATGCGCGCCTCGCGGTCGACAATCAGCGTATCGATCTGCAATTGCTTGAGACGCGCCGCGATCGAGAGTCCGGCCTGTCCGCCGCCGACGACCAGCGCGACCGGGTCACGGTCGGAATATTCAGCCGCGGCCTTGCGCAGATCGAGCCAATTGGGGCCGCGAAAATCCCGCGAATAGGCCTCGCCCTTGGGCCGCGATCGTCCCTGCCGCTCCTCAAAACCCTTCAATTCGTCAAGCGCCGTCAGCAGCGTCCAGGCTTTCAGCCTGTTGCCGTCGCCGGCGTCGGGAATCAGCCGCAGAATTCCGCTGCCGCGACCTTGCGCGGTCTCAAATTTGAAAATCGCTTCGATCGTGTTGGTGCCGGCGCGGGTCACCCGGCGCGGCGCCGCGCGGTCGGGATCGATCTGGAAGGCGCCGGGAGCGGCACGGGGGGTATGTGCCTTCAGCTCGGCGAGGATCGCATCGGCGCCGTTGATGGTCTGCAGGTTCCAGCTCAGCGCCAGCACGTCGCGCCAATGACTGTCGGGGTGAAACAGTGTCTTCAGCAGGCCGTCATCGGGTTCTGCGAGCGCCGTTTCGAATTGCGCGAGCCAATTTTCCGCGGCGATCGAAATTTCGTCGGTTCTGTCCAGCATTGGCGTTTCTCTTGGCCGGCCGACTTTGCCGCGTTTTGCCAAAGCCTATACCGGTCGGTATCGCGCAGAAAGGGTGCAAGAAGAACTCCGCTATGTCAGGAGCGACAGGATGTGCCCCTGATCGGGCGGAACACGCCCAGCCAGCGTGTCGAGATAAACCTGTTTCACCGGCCCCTCGCCGCGGCCTTCGGTGACCTTGAGCCATCGGTCCAGCATCGGAGCAAAACCCGCCCACGCCGCGCCGAACCTGGTGTCGATGCCGCCCGGTCCCCATTCCTTGGCCCGTTTGCGAATCTGGTCGGGCGCGAAGAACCATGCCGGCTTGGCGCCAGGCAATGGCGGTTCATCCGGCGACGAGCTGCGGTGCGTGAGCCCGATCCGCCCGGAATATTTCATTTGGTCGCCGAAATGCCGATGCAACCTGGAGCGCAATTCGCTGTTGCCCGCCATGTCGACCAACGCGACCGGCTGATCCGATGGCAGCGAGGTCACGCGGTCATAGGTCACCACCTCGTCATAGCAGCCGAGCGACTTGACGAAATCGGTATTCGCCGCGGAAGTCAGCCCGATAACCCGTATCGGCTTGCGCAAGGTATGCAACAGATGCGCAAGGCCAAACGCGGTCTTGCTGGAGGCGCTGGAGAGCATCACGCTGCGCGCGCCGTAAAACTCGTTCTCCGCCAAAAAATCGTCGACCAGGAACGACAGCATGAACAGCGGACGCAGCAGCGCTTGATAATCGCCCTGGCGCCCGGCGAAGGCGGGATCGCCGCTGACGCGCGCATAGGCGTTGTAGACCGGCGCCACGCCCTGGCGGTGCGCGGCGCCGTCGCGCAAGCCGCGCTTGCTTACGTCGGCAGCCTCGATCACCAGATGCGTGGCCATCGGGAAATAGCCGAACAGGCGTTCGCCGGTTGCTACGCCAGGATGCTTCGAGACAATCACCTCGCCGAATCCCCACACCGGAATGTTGCCGAAATTTTGCGGCGCCGGAAACAACTGCCAGTATTTCAACTGGTCGCCGAGAACGGCGTATGTGATGTTGTTGGCGGTAAACGCAAAGCGGTCGATCTTGATCAGCAGCGCCTCATCGGGCAGGGTGGCGCCGGCCGGCAGCTCACGCTCGATGAATTTGCATTGCTGCAAATCTTGGCGTGCAACGACGAAGTCGGTGGATTTCATGTTTTCGATCCCGGCAGTTTTCCTTCCGTGATTCTTGCTTTTGCCGATGACCGTTTTGCAACAGGTATCTTGTTTAAAACAGCGTTCGCTTTCGGCTCGCCGCCGATCACGCCCTCGCGCTTTTTCACCGCCCGGTAATAGGCCCACCACAAATGCGCCGCGGCGCCGCGCAATGGACGCCACGGTTCCGCCAGCGGAGCCATCTGCTTCGTGGTCGGCCGCGTCTTCAGCCCAAGCCCGATTTTCACCGCCTCCTGCACGGCCAGATCGCCCGCGGGCCAGGCGTCCCCATGTCCAAGACAAAACAACAGATAGACGTCGGCGGTCCACGGGCCGATGCCGTGCAATGCCGTCAGCGTATTGTGCGCGGCGTCGGCGTCCTCATTGGCCAGCACCTCGAGATTCAGCCGTTCCAAGGCCAGTTCGCGCGCGAGATTCTTCAAGGTCTTGATCTTCGCCGCCGACAGGCCGAGCCGGCCCAGCCGGTCGGCGCGGGCGCGGCGCAACGCGTCATGGTGAAACGGATCGAAGGCGGCGCTGATGCGGGCCCATATCGCCGCGGCGCTGGCGGTGGAGAGTTGCTGGCCGCAGATGATCGCAGCCAGGCCGGCATAGCCGGGCTCGCGCCGCCGCAGCGCCGGCATGCCCGCCAGCTCAAATATCGGCTTGAGCCGCGGGTCCTGCTTGACCAGCACGTGGACGGCCTCTTCGAGGTCGGTCTGGGTGTTGAGGTGGATAAGCATTGCAGGATCAACTTGCTAGGGCCGTCATGCGCGGGCTTGACCCGCGCATCCATCTCATATCGTAACAGACTCTTGAAGGATGGATTGCCGGATCAAGTCCGGCAATGACGAGAGTTGAGAATCAATGCCGCCACCCGTCTTCCGCCTTGCGCCGAGCCCGAACGGCTATCTGCATCTCGGCCACGCCTTTTCGGCGTTGCTGAATTTCAATTTGGCGCGCCAAACCAGCGGTCGCTTGCTGCTGCGCATCGAGGACATCGACCTGACTCGCTGCCGGCCGGAATTCGAGGCCGCCATCCATGAAGACCTCGCCTGGCTCGGGATTGCATGGGAACACCCGGTGCGGCGGCAATCGGAACATCTCGCCGATTATCGCGACGCGCTCGAGAAACTTTCAGCCCGAGGCCTCGTCTATCCGAGCTTCGAGACCCGCGCCGAGATTGCAAAACTCGTGGCGCAGCGCGAGGCGAGCGGCCACTGGTCGCGCGATCCCGACGGCGCGCCGCTCTATCCCGGCACTGCAAAATTGCTTTCGTCCGCGGAGCGTGCGCGATTGCTCGAATCGGACGCGCCCTATGCGCTGCGACTCGACATGGCGGCAGCCTGCGCGCGCGCCGGCGACCTGTTTTGGACCGAGCATGGCGAAGGTCCCGATGGCGAAGCCGGCGCGGTGGCCGCCCGGCCGGAAGCGTGGGGCGACGTCATTCTCGCGCGCAAGGAAACGCCAACCAGCTATCACCTCTCGGTGGTGGTCGACGATGCCTTGCAAGGGGTGACCGAGGTGGTGCGGGGTCAGGACCTGTTCTGGTCGACCAGCGTCCACCGGCTATTGCAGCGGCTGCTTGGCCTGCCGCGGCCGACCTACCGCCACCACCGCCTCATCCTCGATGCTGCGGGACGGAAACTCTCGAAGTCGACCGAGGCCACCGGCTTGCGCGAACTCCGCGCCGGAGGTGCGACGCCGGCCGACATTCGCCGCCTGGTCGGCCTGCCTTGATTGCCACAGGTTTGCCGTGGGCGCGCCGCAAACCGAAACGCCTTCGGCGTGACTCCGCCAGCCCGGCCATGGCATGGTGGGGGCGGCCAGGGTCAGGGGAATCATGGCGCCAAAATCGCGCTCACGGCGCACCAAGCGGCCGCCGAAAAGGCGGGCGCCGAAAAAACGCGCTTCCCGCGTTACCGCGGACAAGGCGCGCAAGCGCGCTGCCGTGCCTGCCGCGCCCGGTATTGTCGAGGCAGCGCTCGCGGCGTTCGCGCATGAGGTCCGCACGCCGCTTACCGGTATTCTGGCCATCAGCGGTCTCCTGGCGACATCCGACCTCGGCGAGCGGGAGCGGCGCTGGGTCGATACCATCAAGGCCGGTGCGGAACATCTCGCCAGTCTGGCGACGTTGTTCGTCGATGCTGCAAAGGGCGGCAACACCGCGGCCGGTGTGCGGCAGGATTTCTTCGACCTGCGGGTGCTGGCGCGCAACGCCGGCGATTCGCTTGCGGGGCGGGCGGCGGCGAAAGGTCTGCAATCCCAGGTTGATATTTCGGAAAAGCTGCCGGGGCTGGTGGTCGGCGACCCGGTCCGCCTCCGCGCCGCACTGGAAAACCTGATCGACAACGCGGTGAAGTTCACAGAAACCGGCGGCGTCGCGCTGGCGGCGGAGCCGATGCTCGGTCAAAGAGGCAAGGTCGCGGTTTCGTTTGCGATTTCCGACAGCGGAATCGGGCTCACGCTCAACGAGATCAAGCGCCTGTTCCGGCCGTTCTCCCAGGCTAATGTCAGCATCGCGTCACGCTTTGGCGGTGCCGGGCTCGGACTGTCGTCGGTAAAAGCGCTGGCGCGCGCGATGGGTGGCGACATCGTCGTTGCGCCACGGCGGGGTGGGGGAACCACCTTCACCTTGACCGTGACTCTGAGCCGCGCAAAGGCTTCCCGCGCCGCCAGCTCAAATTCGGATGCCGGCGTAGCCCCGGCTGCGATGCAGGGGCTGCGCGTCCTCAGTGTCGAGGATAATCCGTTCGGCCGCGTCGTGCTCAATACCATCCTCACCGAACTCGGTCACCAGGCGGAATTCATCGGACGAGGCGAGGCCGCCGCCGAGCGCATCGCCCAAGGCGGCTTCGACGCCGTGCTGATGGACATGGTGTTGCCGGGCATCGACGGCATCGAGGCGATCAAGCGACTACGAAGCTTAAGCCCGCCGCTCGGACGCATCCCGATCATCGGGGTGTCGGGCCGCGGCGATGACGAAGCGGCATCGCGCGCCGCCGGCGCCGATGCCTTTCTGCTCAAGCCTGTGAGTCCAAGGGCTCTAGCGACTGCGCTGCTTGAAGCGACACGCCATGCGGCAGCCGCGACTTGATGATCGCCGCGTTCAATTCGCCGCCATAAACGAAGATCGCGGCGATGAAATAAAGGAACACCAGCGCGATGATGACCGACGCAAGGCCGGCATACATGGTGACGTAGTTGTTGGCGAAGCGCGCCAGATACTGGCCGAACACGATGCCCGATATCAGCGACCCTACCAGGGTGAAGACAATGCCGGGCAGGATCTGCAGGAATCCGCGCCGCCCCGCCGGAAGCCAGGCGTGCAAAATGAACAGCGCGACGATCATTGCCGTAATCGTAATGCCGTAGCGGGAAACGTTGAGAAAATTCTCGTTGGTTTCGACGATCAGTGGAACGTGGCGCCTCGCCGCCTCCAGCAACAGCGGACCCAGCACGATCAGGAGCGCCATCAATAGCGATGTGAAGGCGGCGACCAGGGTGTAGCCGATCGATTCCAGTCGCAGCCAGTACCAACGCCGCGATTCGATCACCGAATAGGCGCGGTTGAGCGCCACGCGCAGGCTTTCGACACCGTTCGACGCGAAATATACCGCCAGCACGGCGCCGATGGTCAGCGCGTCGCCGCGGGTTGTCGTCAGCACGTCGTGAATCTCGCCAGACAGCGAATCCGCGACCTGCCTCGGCCAGACTTGCAGCATCAGCCCCGCCGCCTGATCGGCGAGTTCCTTTGAGCCGAAAAAGCCAGCCAGCGAGGTCAGCACGATCAGAAACGGAAACAGCGCCATCAGGGTCGACAGCGCGATATGGCTGGCGATCGCCCAGCCGTCATCGGCGAGAAACGTGTAGAACGCGTCGATGACGACATCGAAGACGTAGCGAAGCTGCTTCACGTTTCACCTTGATGGAGCAGAAGACGCATTCAACCGGCAAACAAGCTACCATCTGATATTATTGGACAAAAAGCCAGTTCGTTGGGTACGGCGCGAGCGTGATGGCGGACCGCCTGGCGCGGTGTTATGTACGGCCATGGCTTCATTCCTGAGCACGATCATACTCCCGATCGCGGTGGGCGCCGTCGCGCTGGTGTTGCTGCTCGGCCTTCTCAACATGATGCGGGGCGGATCGCCCAACCGCTCGCAGAAACTGATGCGGCTGCGGGTGCTGCTGCAATTCGTCGCGATTGTGATCACCATGCTCGCGGTCTGGGCGATGGGGCGTTAGAGCATGATCCGGAAAAGTGGAAACCGATTTTCCCTCGCGACAAACGCGGAACGCGTTTGCGCGGAGATCATGCTCAAACAAAAAGATGAGATCACGATCCGATTCGATCTAATCGGATCGTGATATCTAGAGGAGACAGATAATGGTCGTTCTCAACCGTATCTACACGCGAACCGGCGATGACGGCACCACGGCGCTTGGCAGCGGTGAACGCCGCCCGAAATACGATCTGCGCATCAGTGCTTATGGGACCGTCGACGAGACCAACGCCGCCCTTGGTGTCGTACGGCTTTATCTGGCGGATGCGCGCGAGCTTGATGCGATGCTGGGCCTGATCCAGAACGATTTGTTCGATCTCGGCGCCGACCTCGCGGTGCCCCACCGCGAGGGCAAGGCGGAACGGTTGCGGATATTGTCCAGCCAGGTCGAGCGCCTTGAGCGCGACATCGACAGCCTGAATGCGCGGCTGGCGCCGCTGACCTCATTTGTGCTGCCCGGCGGCACGCCAGCCGCAGCATATCTGCATCTGGCGCGTACAATTTGCCGCAGGGCGGAACGGATGATGGTGGAACTCGCGGCCAAGCCCAACGAACCGGTCAGCGATGCCGCGATCCAGTATATGAACCGGCTGTCGGACTTCCTGTTCGTCGCCAGCCGTTCGGTGAACGACAACGGCGCCGGGGACGTGCTGTGGGTACCCGGCCAGAACCGCTAGCGCCTGCCCGGTAGCGATTTTTGGCCTTATCGCGTTGACCGGGGTTGGCCGGACCTTTAGGTTCCGCGCCTTAGCTGCTCAAAGGTGAAATTCAAGCGGAAGAGGATCGATGAAGGTTCTGGTGCCGGTCAAGCGGGTGGTGGATTTCAACGTCAAGGTCCGCGTCAAAGGCGATGGATCGGGCGTCGAACTGTCCAACGTCAAGATGTCGATGAATCCGTTCGACGAAATCGCCGTCGAGGAAGCCCTGCGCCTGAAAGAGGCCGGCAAGGCAACCGAGGTCGTGGTGGTGTCGATCGGCCCCGCGCAAGCGGCCGAAACCATTCGCACCGGGCTCGCCATGGGCGCCGACCGCGGCATTCTGGTCAAGGCGGAGGGCAATGTCGAACCGCTGGCGGTGGCGAAAATTCTCAAAGCCATCGTCGACGAAGAGAAGCCCGGCCTGGTTATTCTCGGCAAGCAGGCGATCGACGACGATTCAAACCAGACCGGCCAGATGCTGGCGGCACTACTCGGGTGGTCGCAGGCAACTTTTGCCTCCAAGCTCGAGGTCGACGGCGCCGATTTCAAGGTGACGCGCGAAGTCGATGGCGGCTTGCAGACCGTCAAGCTGAAGGGGCCGGCGATCGTCACCACCGATTTGCGGCTGAACGAGCCGCGCTATGCCAGCCTGCCCAACATCATGAAGGCCAAGAAGAAGCCGATCGCCGATAAGAGCGCCTCCGACTATGGCGTCGATCTCACGGCCCATCTCGATATTCTCAAGACCTCCGAACCGCCGGGCCGCAAGGGAGGCGTCAAGGTCAAGGACGTCACCGAACTGGTGTCGAAGCTCAAGAACGAAGCCGGGGTTATCTAGATGACCACGCTGTTGCTTGCCGAACACGACCACGCCACCCTGAAGGACGCCACCAACAAGGCGCTGACGGCTGCGACCCAGCTGGGCGGCGAAGTCCATGTCCTCGTCGCCGGCGGCGGCGAGGGTACCAAGGCTGCCGCGGAGGCCGCGGCCAAACTCGCCGGCGTCAAGAAGGTGCTGCTCGCCGAAGGCGACGCCTATGCCCACGATCTTGCCGAGCCGCTGGCCGCCCTGATCGTCGCGCTGGCGCCCTCCTATGACGCCTTCGTCGCGCCCGCGACCTCGCGCTTCAAGAACGTAATGCCGCGGGTCGCCGCCCTGCTCGACGTCATGCAGGTGTCGGAAATCATCAAGGTGGTTTCGCCCGATACCTTCGAGCGGCCGATCTATGCCGGCAACGCGATCCAGACGGTAAAATCGAAGGACGCCAAGAAGGTCATCACCGTGCGGACCTCCACCTTCGCCGCGACCGGCGGTGGCGGCAGCGCGCCGGTGGAAAATGCGGCATCCGCGGCCGATCCCGGCCTCTCCAGTTTTGTCGGCGAGGAAGTTGCCAAGAGCGACCGTCCCGAACTGACGTCGGCCAAGATCATCGTCTCTGGCGGCCGCGCCATGCAAAGCCGCGAGAATTTTGCCAAATATATCGAGCCGCTCGCCGACAAGCTCGGCGCCGGCGTCGGCGCCTCGCGCGCCGCGGTCGATGCCGGCTACGCGCCGAACGACTGGCAGGTGGGTCAGACCGGCAAGGTAGTGGCGCCGGAACTTTATGTCGCGATCGGCATCTCCGGCGCGATCCAGCATCTCGCCGGCATGAAGGACTCCAAGGTGATCGTCGCGATCAACAAGGACGAGGACGCGCCGATTTTCCAGGTCGCCGACTACGGTCTGGTCGCGGACCTCTATCAGGCGGTTCCCGAATTGACCGAGGCGCTTGGCAAGCTTGGAAAGTAACGATGAATGAAAGGCTGGCCGGATGAAGCGGACTTCGGCCGGTGTTTATGCAAGAGAGGGCAGGTGCGCAAGCATCGCCCCGGTGAGATGACAAGATGGCGGCTATGATCAAGAAGGTCGGCGTGATCGGCTCGGGCCAGATGGGCAACGGCATCGCGCATGTGGCGGCGCTGGCCGGGTTCGACGTGGTGCTCAACGACGTATCCGCCGATCGGCTGAAGTCGGGCATGGCGACCATCAACGGCAATCTGTCGCGCCAGGTCTCCAAGAAGATCATCACCGAAGATGCGCGCAACCAGGCGCTGACCAGGATCGTCTCCACCGAGACAATAGACGGCCTCGCCGATTGCGATCTGGTGATCGAGACCGCGGTCGAGAAGGAAGAGATCAAGCGCAAGATTTTTCACGATGTCTGTGCGGTGCTGAAGCCGGAGGCCATCGTCGCCTCCAACACCTCCTCGATCTCGATCACCCGGCTTGCGGCGTCCACCGATCGTCCCGAACGCTTTATCGGCATTCACTTCATGAATCCGGTGCCGCTGATGGAATTGGTCGAACTGATCCGCGGCATCGCCACCGATGATGCGACCTTCGATGCGGCCAAGGAATTCGTCACCCGGCTCGGCAAGCAGGTCGCGGTTTCCATCCTGCTGCCGATGATCAACGAGGCGATTTATACGCTGTATGAGGGGGTCGGAAACGTCGAGGCGATCGACGCCGCGATGAAGCTCGGCGCGCACCATCCGATGGGGCCGCTCGAACTTGCCGATTTCATCGGCCTCGATACCTGTCTTTCGATCATGCAGGTTCTGCACGAGGGATTGGCGGACTCCAAGTATCGGCCGTGTCCGCTATTGGTGAAATATGTCGAGGCCGGCTGGCTTGGCCGCAAGACCCAGCGCGGCTTCTACGACTATCGCGGCGACAAGCCGGTCCCGACGCGGTGACTGGTCGCGCTCGCCGGGACGCTTAGGCCTCTCCTTCGTCATTCCGGGATGCGCCGCTTGACGCAGGCCCGGAATCCACACTCCCGGTGGCTGTTACGGTTTCCGGATTCGCTAGCCTTGCCCGCGCCCCGGAATGACGACCTTAGTCTGCGGGCCTCACGGCCGCCGTGATCAGCTTGACGGCGTCGTCGCTGTCCCATTCCGCCGGTCCGGCGATGGTGGCGATCTCGCAGCCCTCGCCATCGACCAAGACCGAGGTCGGCATTCCCAGTGCCCGGCCTACGGCTTTAAGGTCCTGAAAGACCTTGGCTTTTGGGTCACTGAAGTAACCGATCCGGGTCAGATTGGCCTCTTTCAGAAAATTCTTTGGTTTTTCCGGGTCGCGGGTATCGATGTTGACGGCGACGACCTCGAAATTCGGTCCGCCGAGCCGCGTTTGCAGGTTCTCGAGCGCCGGCATCTCCTTGCGGCAGGGCACGCACCAGGTGGCCCACAGGTTCACGAGCACGGTGCGTCCGCGCCATTCGGAGAGCTTTTTCGGCTTGCCCTCGGCATCCTGGAAGGCGAGGTCCGGCAGCCGCAATGGCGCGGTTGCCATGGTCAGCGCGGCCACCTCACCATGCGCCAGAGGGGCGAGGCGGCGCGCAGCGTCGACCGCCCCGCGGCAGGCGGGATCGCCGGCCGTGCTGCGCTTCAGCCCGCCAATCCCGTATACCCCGGCAAATCCAATCGCCGCCCCGATCAGGACCGCCCCGACGGTGATGGGAATCCGGCGCATGGCAGCCGCGTGGGGCGAGGGTCGTTCAGGCATATCGTTTGTCATCCTGTATCAGATACGGCTATGCAGAGCCTGGATTGCAGTGGGTTGAGCCGGTAACGGCGAAGCACGGCTGGTCCGCGGGCGAGACCATGAATGGCAAATCATGAGTAGCAAGTCATGAGCAACAAGATGTGGGGCGGTCGGTTCACGGAACGCCCCGATGCGATCATGGAGGAAATCAACGTCTCCATCGACGTCGATCGTCACCTTTATGCCCAGGACATCGCCGCGTCCAAGGCCCACGCCGCGATGCTCGCCGCGCAAGGCATTATCACGGCAAACGATGCGAAAAATATCGCGAAGGGTCTAGACACGATTTTGTCAGAAATCGGCAAGGGATCGTTCGATTTCAAGCGCGCGCTCGAGGATATTCATATGAATGTCGAGAGCAGGCTGGGTGAGTTGATCGGGCCCGCCGCGGGCCGGCTGCACACCGCGCGTTCCCGCAACGATCAGGTCGCGACCGATTTCCGGCTCTATGTCCGCGACATGATCGACGAGACCGATGCGGCGCTGGCTTCGTTCCAGTACGCGCTGGTGGAACGGGCGACTGAACATGCCGCTACCGTGATGCCGGGATTTACCCATCTGCAGACCGCGCAACCGGTGACGTTCGGGCATCATCTGCTGGCCTACGTCGAAATGGCGGCGCGCGACCGCGGCCGTTTTGCCGACGCGCGAAAACGCCTCAACGAATCGCCGCTCGGCGCTGCGGCGCTGGCCGGCACCTCGTTTCCGATCGACCGCGACGCCACCGCAAAGGCGCTTGGCTTCGACCGGCCGATGGCCAATTCGCTCGACGCGGTCTCCGACCGCGACTTCGTGCTCGAAACCTTGTCGGCGGCGGCGATCGCCTCCGTGCACCTGTCGCGCTTCGCCGAGGAGATCGTGATCTGGACTTCGCCGCTGGTTGGATTGGTGCGACTCTCCGACAAGTTCACCACCGGCTCGTCGATCATGCCGCAAAAGCGCAATCCCGACGCAGCCGAACTGGTCCGCGCCAAGACCGGCAAGGTGATCGGCGCGTTGACCGCATTGCTGATCGTGATGAAGGGCCTTCCGCTGGCCTATCAAAAGGACATGCAGGAGGACAAGCAGGGCGCGATGGAAGCGTTCGGCGCGCTCTCGCTGGCCGTCCGGGCGATGACCGGAATGGTCGCCGACATGGTGCCGGACCAAGCGCGAATGAAAGCCGCCGCGGGCGAGGGCCATGCCACCGCCACCGATCTTGCCGACTGGCTGGTGCGGACGCTGAAAATGCCGTTCCGCGATGCCCATCACGTCACCGGGCGCATCGTCGCCGAGGCGTCGAAGCAAGCCGTGCCGCTGCAGCAGCTGCCGTTGAAAGACATGCAGGCAGTCGAGCCGGGAATCACAGCGGCGGTTCTGGACGTGCTTTCGGTGGAAGCCTCGGTGAAAAGCCGCACCAGCCATGGCGGGACGGCGCCGAAGAACGTGCTGGCGCAAGCGAAAGGCTGGCTCAGGCGGCTGGAAAAAGAGCGAAAATTGGGCTGAGCACAGGAATTTCGCTGCAATTTCATGCTTGTGCAGGCCTCGCCAGAACAGGGCAATCTTTGTATGGTGCCGCCCGCATTGAGGATTTCATCGTGAATCGCAACTACAGCCCGAGACCTTCGGGATGGGCCATCATCCTTTTGAGCGCGGTTGTGCTCGCGCTCGCAGGCTGTGGCCGCAAAGGCGGCCTCGACCTGCCGCCGGCTGCATCATCGGCGGCCGTTGCGGCACCGGCCGATACCGACGCCGAAGTGGCGGGCAGGCCAGGCGTGTTCAATCCGTATTCCGGGACCGACGCGCCGCCGGCCGCCACCAAAGGCCGCAAGACACCTTTCATTCTCGATCCGCTCCTCAACGACTGAGCCCGCCATGAATCACTTCGACTATCGCAACGGCGTGCTGCACGCCGAGGCGGTGAATCTGATTGAGCTGGCGGATGCGGTCGGCACGCCGTTCTATTGCTATTCGACCGCGACGCTGGAGCGTCATTACCGGGTGTTCAGCGACGCCTTCGCCGATGAGAAGGCGCTGGTCTGCTATGCCCTGAAGGCCAACTCGAACCAGTCGGTGCTGCGCACGCTGGCAAAGCTCGGCGCCGGGGCCGACGTGGTTTCGGGCGGCGAGTTGAAGCGCGCGCTGGCCGCCGGCGTTCCGCCGGGAAAAATCCTGTTCTCGGGTATCGGCAAGACCGAAGCCGAGCTGCGCGCGGCGCTTGAAGCGGAGATTCTCTGCATCAACATCGAATCCGAGCCCGAGCTCGAATTGCTGTCGCGGCTTGCCGCCGAGACCGGCCGCACCGCGCGGATCTCGGTTCGGGTCAATCCGGACGTGGATTCCGGCTCGCACGCCAAAATCTCCACCGGCAAGTCCGAGAACAAGTTCGGCGTGCCGCTTGGCCGCGCCCGCGAAGTCTACGCCCGCGCCGCGAAACTGCCGGGCATTCGCGTCACCGGCGTCGACATGCATATCGGCAGCCAGATCACCGATCTGGTGCCGCTGGAAGCAGCCTTCCGGCTGCTGGCCGAATTCGTGCAAACGCTGCGCGCCGATGGCCATGCCATCAGCCATGTCGATTTCGGCGGCGGGCTCGGCATTCCCTATTATCTGGATCAGGAAGCGCCACCGGAGCCGGCCGCCTATGCCGCTGTTGTCAAGCGGGTGACGCATAATCTCGGTTGCACGCTGATGTTCGAGCCGGGACGGATGATCGTCGGCAATGCCGGCATCCTGGTCACCCGCGTGATCTATGTGAAGCACGGCGAGGCGAAGAATTTCGTCATCATCGACGCGGCGATGAACGACCTGATCCGTCCGACATTGTACGAAGCCCATCACGACATCCTGCCGGTCGTTGCGGCCGCGAACTTCGCGCCGACAATCGTCGCCGACGTGGTCGGACCGGTTTGCGAAAGCGGCGATTATCTCGCGCTCGACAGGACTCTGCCCGAGCCCAAACCCGGCGATCTCCTGGCGATCATGACGGCCGGCGCCTACGGCGCGGTGCAGTCCGGCACCTACAACACCCGCGCATTGGTGCCGGAAGTGCTGGTCAAGGATGATCAATACGCCGTGGTGCGGCCCCGCATCGAGATCGATGACCTGATTGCGATGGACAAGCCCGCGCCGTGGCTGTGAGTGAGTGTCGTTCCCGCGAAAGCGGGAACCCATAACCACCGGCGTTACTTGCTTCACCCGTTACTTGCTTCACCCGGTGCTGGTTCTTTCTTACCTAACAACTTGGGGGCCAAGACAACGGAGTGCATAGGTCATGAGCGGCCTTACTTTGCCGCGTGGCCGCCTCTTCCTCCGACCACCACGCCCGCCGCCTTCTCGATCGGCTTGACCGCCGAGGTGAAATCGGATTCCGGGCCCATCTCGCGGATCACGACTTCCCACAGACGTCCGACCGCTTCGGCGACTTCCATCGAAAGCCCGAGTGCCTTCGCTTCTTCCAGACAGAGCCGTACGTCCTTCACCATCAGCCCGGTGGCAAAACCGAAATCGAAGGTGCGCGGCAGGATCGAGCGCGGAAACTTGTCGCGGCTCGCGGTGTTCATGCCCGATCCGGCGTTGATCACGTCGATCATGACGTTGGGATCGAGGCCCGATTTGACGCCCATCACCACCGCTTCCGAGGTGGCGACCACAGCGGTCGCCGACAAAAGATTGTTGGCGAGCTTCATGGTCTGTGCCGAGCCGGGTTTTTCGCCGATGAAGAATACCCTGCCGATGACGTCGAGCGCGGACTTCACCGCGTCGAAATCGGTGCGCGGACCCGACACCATGATCGCAAGCGTTCCTTTTTCGGCGCCGCCGACACCACCGCTGACGGGACTGTCGAGCTGCACGATGTTGCGCTTCGCCAAAAGATCGTGAATGCGCACCGCCATGTGCGAGCCGACGGTGGAGAGGTCGACGAAGCGCTTTGCGCGCTTGCCCTCGATCACGCCGCTCGCGCCGGTTGCGACCTCGAGCGAAGCCTGCAGCGACGGCAGGCTCGCCAGCACCGTCTCGGCGCGGTCGGCCACGTCTTTTGGCGAGGAAGCGGGCTGCGCGCCCAGCGCAACCAATTTGTCGACCGCCTCCTTGCGCTGGTCGAACACGACGAGTTGATGCCCGGCCTCGACCAGGCGGCGGGCCATGGGAAAGCCCATCTTGCCCAGGCCGATGAATCCGATGTCCATGATGGTTTATCCTTAAGAGTCTATTTTAGCCGTCATTGCGAGGAGCGAAGCGACGAAGCAATCCGGCTCTCGCCGAGTCCAATCGTGGATTGCTTCGCGGAGCCTGTCATCGGGCGCGCGTTCGCGCGACCCGTTGGCTCGCAATGACGGCTTCACTTGCCTCAGCCCTTGTCCAGTTCGGCGAACACTTCGCGCGCGATTCGAAAACTGTCGACGCCGGCGGGCACGCCGGCATAGATCGCGACCTGCATGAAAATTTCGCGAATCTCGTCCTTGGTCACGCCATTGACCAGCGCGCCCTTGATATGCACCCGCAATTCATGCGGCCGGTTCAGAATCGAGATCATCGCCAGATTGAGCATGCTGCGGGTCTTGCGCGGCAATTCCTCCCGGCCCCATACGGCGCCCCAGCAGTATTCGGTGACCAGCTCCTGAAACGGCTTGTTGAAATCGTCGGCATTCTTGAGCGCGTTCGAGACATACGCCTCGCCCAACACGGCTTTGCGAATTTCCAGCCCCTTGTCGTGTGTTTTCTTGTCCATAGTCTTTCCTCGAGGTCCCTGATGGTCCGATGGCCGACGTTACGAGGTCGCGGCCGTGCAGTCACGCCTTCGTGTTATGCGCATTTTCCTTCGGGTTATGCGCATTTTCAGGTGGGGGCTACGGCTCCGGAACGGGTGCCTCATTGCCGCCGTTGTGCTAGAGTCCTGATTTGAAAACCCGGAGAGTTTGTTGAGCGGCGCCCACCCCGACCCGTCAGAGCCAACGCGCGACCCTGCTGCCGTTTCGCGGCTTAAGCTGACGCAGGCGCTGCAGCGGGCAAAATATGCGATCGCGTGGGAGCGAAGCTGGCCGCATCTGGCCCGGCTGCTCACTATCGTCGGACTATTTCTGGTGGCGTCCTGGGCCGGATTGTGGCTCGCGCTACCGTTTATTGCCCGCGCCATCGGCCTCGGACTGTTCGTGCTGCTGGCGCTGGGCGCGCTCTTTCCGCTGCTCCGGTTTCGCTGGCCGAGCCGCGAAGAGGGCCTGAGCCGGCTCGACCGCGGCACCGGCATCCGCCATCGTCCGGCAACGGCGCTCACCGACACGCTTGCAACCCAGGACCCGGTGGCGCTGGCGCTGTGGCAGGCGCAACGCGAACGCACTTTGGCATCGATCAAGCGCATCCGCGCCGGCCTGCCGTCGCCGCGGCTTCGGTTCCACGATCCCTGGGCGCTGCGCGCGCTGGTCGCGGTGATGATGGTGGCGGCCTATGTTGCCGCGGGCGACGAGCGCATGCTGCGCGTCGCGGCGGCGTTCGACTGGAACGGCGTACTGTCGCCGGCCAATATCAGGGTCGATGCGTGGGTGACGCCGCCGGTCTATACCGCCAAGCCGCCGATCATTCTGTCGGCGGCGAACAAGGAAGCCGCGACGCCCGCCGCGGGACCGCTGCCGGTGCCGGCTGGAAGCACGCTGATCGTGCGCTCGAGCGGGGGCAGCCTCGATGTCGTGGCTGGTGGCGGTGTGACCGAAGCTGTACCGGCCGAGCAGGCGCCCAAGGGCACCAACGAACGGCACTTCACCATCGCTGGCGATGGCACGGCACATGTCCGCGCGCCCTCGGGTCAGCCGCAGTGGAAATTCAGCGCCGTCGCCGATCGTGCCCCGACCATCGCGCTTTCGAAAGACCCGGAACGTCAGGCCCGCGGTTCGCTGCAACTGTCCTACAAGATCGAGGATGATTATGGGGTCACCGAAGCGCAGGCGCGCTTCGCGCTCCGTCCCGGGGAGCCGCCCAAAGGCGCGAGCGAGAAAAGTTCGACCGAGCCGCGGCCCTTGTTCGACCCGCCGCAATTTTCGCTGGTGCTTCCGAATGCGCGGACCCGCAATGGGGTCGGACAGATGGTCAAGGATCTCAGCGAGGATCCCTATGCCGGCGCCGACGTCGCCTTGACGCTCTCGGCGAAGGACGAGGCCGGCAATGAGGGCCGCAGCGAGCCGTTCAACATGCGGCTTCCGGAGCGGCTGTTCACCAAACCCCTGGCGCGGGCGCTGATCGAGCAGCGCCGCATTCTGGCGCTCGATGCCAATCAGAACTCGCAGGTGTATGTGGCGCTCGAGGCGCTGATGATCGCGCCGGAATTGTTCACGCCCGAAGCCGGCCAGTATCTCGGCCTCCACAGCGTCGCGCGGCAGCTGGAGGCCGCCCGCACCGACAACGCGATGCGCGAGGTCGTCGCCAACCTGTGGGCGCTCGCGGTCACCATCGAGGACGGCAACATCACCGATGTGGACAAGGCCTTGCGGGCCGCTCAGGAAGCGCTCAAGCAGGCACTGGAACGCGGCGCCAGCGACGAAGAGATCAAGAAGCTCACCGAGAACCTGCGCGCCGCGCTGGACAATTTCATGCGTCAGCTCGCCGAGCAACTGCGCAACAATCCGCAGCAACTGGCACGGCCGCTCGATCCCAATACCCGCGTGCTGCGCCAGCAGGATCTCAACAACTTGATCGAGCGCATGGAGCGGCTATCGCGCTCCGGCGACAAGGACGCCGCCAGGCAATTGCTCGAACAGCTGCAGCAGATGCTGGAAAACCTGCAGATGGCGCAGCCCGGCCAGGGTGACAGCGACATGGAGCAGGCGCTGAACGAGCTTGGCGACATGATCCGCAAGCAGCAGCAGTTGCGCGACAAGACCTTCAAGCAGGGTCAGGATTCGCGGCGTGATCGCATGCGCGGCAAGCAGGGCGATCAAAGCATGGGCGATCTGCAACAGGATCAGGAAGGCTTGCGCGATCGGCTCAAGAAGTTGCAGCAGGAGCTTGCCAAGCGCGGCATGGGACAGGGCCAGCGCGGCGAGAAGGGTCAGCAGGGGCAGCCGGGCCAAGACGCCGAGCAAGGCGACGGCGAGGACGGCCTCGGCGAAGCCGACAGCGCGATGGGCGATGCCAGCGGCAAGCTCGGCGAGGGCAACGCCGATGGCGCCGTGGACTCGCAAGGCCGCGCGCTGGATGCGCTGCGCAAGGGCGCCCAGAGCCTCGCGCAGGCGATGCAGCAGGGCGACGAGGGACAGGGCGATGGTCCTGGCAATCGCGTTGGCAGGCAGCAGAGCGGCGCCAATGGTACCGATCCGCTTGGACGGCCGCTGCAGGGCCACGAATACAGCGACGACTATTCGGTGAAGATCCCCGGCGAAATCGATGTGCAGCGGGTTCGCCGCATTCTGGAAGAACTCCGCCGCCGCCTCTCCGATCCGCAGCGCCCGCAGATCGAACTCGATTACATCGAGCGGCTGCTGAAGGACTATTAGAGGTTCATCCAGACACAAGCCGTCATCACCGGGCTTGACCCGGTGATTCACGTCTTACTTTCTTGCTGGCAAAAAGACGTGGATGGCCGGGTCAAGCCCGGCCATGACGAATGCACGAGTTTGACCGACCGCAGCTAACCCGCTTTCTTCGCCGCCAGCGCGGCGGTTACCGCGGCGCGGATGTCGGACACTGAAAACGGCTTGGTGATGACGTCGTGCACGACCGCGTTAAGCCCGTGCGCGCGTTCGCGCTGATCGGCAAAGCCCGTCATCAATAAAATCGTCAGTTCAGGAAAATCACGGGCGGCGGTCAGCGCCAGCGCGATACCGTCCATCACCGGCATCTGGATATCGGTGAGCAACAGATCGAATGCGCGCGGTTCGCGGCTCAGGATCTCCAGCGCTTCGGCGCCGTCCTCCGCGGTGACGGTGGCGTGACCGTCCATGGCAACGGCGCGCGCCACCAGCGTGCGCATGGATTCTTCATCCTCGGCGATCAGCACACGCGGCATCGAGCAGCCACCTTCCGCGAGCGCAGCCCCGTTACCCTGTTCATGCGTTGCCGCCGGCGAGGTCCCGCTTGCTGAAGAAGCGGACATCGATATTGCGGCCTTCGGGGGGCGGCGAAGCCAGGCGTGACTTGAACCAGGCTCTTTCGCCTGGATTGAGCGCGCATTCCAGGCGTAGATCTCGGCACCTTGCGCGTCGCGAACGCTGAAGCGCAGTCGCGGCAATTCGACCGGCTTGCGGGCGAGGCCGACGATCACGCCCTCGATCACCAGCACCGGTTTGCCCTCCATGGTTTCGGATGTGATCTTCACATCCTTGAAGGAGAGGCCGCGCGCATTCACCTCAAGGCCGACCAGCTTGTAGAATGCGGCGGCCTGCGGCATGAGCCGCACCACGTCGCCGCGCCAGATCACCAGCGCCAGCACCAGCGCGCCCATGGCGGTCTGGAACCAGGCCTGGTGTTGCCGCGCCGCCCCGGCGCCCTCCATATCGTGCCGGGATATCGACGGCCAGTCGCGCCCAACAAGGCGTGACGAGCCTTCGCTGTCAGCCGGCCAGTCGGCTGATATCGAGGGGCTGTCGACGACCGGGATTTGCTGGGCCCCGCTGTCGTCTCCGCGTGCGAGAACGTTCCATTCCGCGGCGGCGTCCGCATTCGCGGCCAGGTGGCCGGCTTCCGCCATCGCAGGTGCCGAAGCCTTGACCTCGGCCGCATCCTCCGGCCGCGCCAGCCAGACTTCCTTGCAACGGGAGCACCGGACGGTACGGCCTGCCGCGCCCAAGGTGGCCAAATCGATGGCATAGGACGTTGTACAATGGGGGCAAACGATGTGCATGGAGCCAATCTCCACAATGAACTTGCCGAGATGCTACAAGGCGACCGTTAACGAATCGGAAACCATAATCGAAGCACAACCATTTTGTTTGGTTCGCAGCCGCAGCGAAACCAGCGAGCCCCACGCCTTCGGTTTCAGGGTTCCGGTCGCACCCCACATCGAACGGAGCTGAGCTTGGTTCGGTTCGAAAATGTCGGATTGCGTTACGGGCTTGGCCCGGAGGTTCTGCGCGACCTTAGTTTCCTGATCCCCGCCCATTCCTTCCAGTTCCTCACCGGTCCATCCGGCGCCGGCAAGACCTCGCTGCTCAGGCTGCTGTTCTTATCGCTGCGGCCGACGCGCGGCCTGGTCAATTTGTTCGGCCAAGACGTCTCGCTGCTGGCCAAGGATGAGATCGCTGATCTGCGCAAGCGGATCGGCATCGTGCTGCAGGATTTTCGCCTGCTCGATCACATGACGACGTACGAAAACGTGGCGCTGCCGTTCCGGGTGATGGGGCGGCAGGAATCCAGCTATCGCAAGGAGGTGATCGATCTCCTGAAATGGGTCGGCCTCGGCGAGCGAATGGATGCCCTGCCGCCGATCCTGTCCGGCGGCGAGAAGCAGCGCGCCGCGATCGCGCGCGCCGTGATCTCGCGGCCGCAGCTATTGCTGGCGGACGAGCCGACCGGCAACGTCGATCCGACGCTGGGGCGCCGGTTGCTGCGGCTGTTCATCGAATTGAACAAGTCGGGCACCGCGGTTGTCATCGCGACCCATGACATCACGCTGATGGACCAGTATGACGCGCGGCGGCTGGTGCTGCATCAGGGGCGGTTGCATATCTATGAGTAGAGCTGGCGACGAGCATGGCCCGTTGGTGGATCTCGGGCGCGAGCGCCCGCAACTGCCGGCGCGGGCGCGCAATCTGTCGCCGATTGTGCCGCGCGCCTCGATCGCCGGTCGGGCGCTGGTCGCCGTCGTCGCCATCATGACGTTCCTCGCATCGATCACCACCGGCACGGTGCTGCTGGTGAGCGCGTCGGCGGCGGAGTGGCAGTCGGAGGT
>WNGO01000412.1_pt1 | contig 26222 bp, 23 predicted proteins | sample 5400511 | NCBI WGS metagenome assembly WNGO01 (sample SAMN13153380, study PRJNA577476) | soil metagenome | isolation source: 20 cm soil or saprolite under Garry oak tree replicate 2 | place: USA:California | collected 2016-06-15 | reverse complement strand
TCGGGACGCAGCGTAACTTCACATTCGTAGCACATCGACCGGCCAGCGCAACCAAAAATACTCTCGATTACTGAATCGGAATGAAGCACCCGCAAGCGGCACGAGATAATTTTGGTTCCCGTGGCGTCCTTCCTAGTGACTTGTGACGCCCATCGCCGCGATCATGTTGTGACCATGGATTTTATTTACCTGATGTTCGACGAAAAGAAACTCTCGCCCAATCGGCAGCGCATGGTCGTCGTTCGCCACCGCGGGATTCATCAATCTCCTACTTGGGTCTCTGCCGATACCGCGCTCAGCATGGAACGAGTGTCGGTTATCTCACCCTAGGTGAACGCATCAGCACTTTTCGTCCGGGCTATTTTAAAAAAAGTCGAACCGTTCACGCTCCGGAAATTCGGCGCGATACTGGTGACCTTGAGAACGTTCCTGATTTCGTGGAATTTTAGAATCGCCTTGCGAGCGGTTTACTCCGCAAAGCGTGGAGCGAATTCAGTGCAGCGTCGGCCCTCGATCGTCCTTGCCACCCGTGTGGAGCTGGAAGCGGCGTTTGAGACGGGCGAGGCGGCGGCGGTCGAGGTAGTCTTTGACGCGCTCCCATGGATTGAACGCATTCCATCCTCGCAAGTAGACGTAGCCGAAGACCATGCCGCCGAGATGCGCCAGGTGGGCGATGCCGCTTTGGCCGGCCGTGACCGAGGAATACAGCGCGATGGCGCCGATGATCCAAACAAAGTGTTTCATCTTGATCGGAAAGAAAAAATAAAAATAGACGATGCGGTTCGGATAGATCAAACCATAGGCGAGCAAGATGCCGTAAACTCCGGCCGACGCGCCGATGCTCGGGCCGAGCTGATTGGGCAAGAAGAGCGTATTGAGAATGCCGCCGCCGATCACCGAGATGAAGTAATAGCGTAGAAAAAAATTGCTGCCCCAGCGCTGTTCCAGATCGCATCCGAACATCCACACGGCGAGCATGTTGAACAGAATGTGGAACAACCCGCCGTGTAAAAATTGGTAAGTGAAAAGCTGCCAAAGATAAAACTCATGGAGCACCAGCGGCGGCACCAGCCCGAAGTAAAGCGTCAGCTGGTCATCCGTCGCGGCGCCGAGGACGGTTTGTACGACAAATACGGCAATATTGGCGATCAGGAGAAATTTAACCGCCGGTGTCACAGTGCCGGGACCGAACGATATTCGTCGAGTTTGGTATTGCACTAGGGTTGAGTCTAACCGTTCACCGTCACTCTTTAAAGACGCAAGAGATTTATTTATCCGCCAAGATACGCCTGCCGAACCAAATCGTTACCCGCAAGCTCGCTCGCCGTGCCTTGGAGAATAACCTCACCGGTTTCTAAAACGTAACCGCGGTGCGAGATCGCCAGTGCCATGGCGGCGTTTTGTTCGACCAGCAAGATAGTAACGCCCGCCTTATTGATCGCGCAGATGTCTTCCAGAATCTGCTCGACAATCTTCGGCGCCAGTCCCATGGACGGTTCGTCGAGGAGCAATAGCTTCGGCTTGGCCATGAGCGCGCGGCCAATGGCGAGCATCTGCTGTTCGCCGCCGGAGAGCGTCCCGGCGTATTGTTTGAGCCGTTCTTCTAAACGCGGAAACATCTGGAACACGAAATCCAGCTCCGGCGCGAGCGCAGACTTGCCGCGCGCATAACCCCCGATCCTGAGATTTTCCAGCACGGTGAAGCGCGGAAACACTTTTCTGCCCTCGGGCACGTGGGCAACTCCGCGGCGCACGATTTCATGGGCGTCGATCTTCTCCAGCGCTTCTCCTTCGAGCTGAACGGTGCCGCGCTCGGGGCGCAATAAGCCCGATAAAGTCTTGAGGGTTGTCGTTTTGCCCGCGCCGTTGGCGCCAAGCAGCGTGACCAGCTCGCCTTTCTGCACCGCGAACGACACGCCCTTCAAGGCATGGATCGCGCCGTAATAAACATGGATGCCGTTAACGTGGAGCATTCGGCGCCCACGTTCCCTGGCCGAGATAAGCTTCGATCACGCGCGGATTCTGGCGGACTTCGTCCGGATGGCCTTCGGCGATCTTTTCGCCGTAATCCAACACATGGACGCGATGAGAGATGCCCATGACGACCCGCATGTTATGCTCGATCAGCAGGATCGCCTTGACGTACCTGCCCAGCAACTCTCTGAACAGCGCCATCAGCGACTGCGCTTCCCGGCTGTTCATCCCCGCCGTCGGCTCGTCGAGCAGCAAGAGCGCGGGCGCCGCCGCCAGCGCCCGGGCAATTTCCAGCCTGCGCTGCTCGCCGTAGGATAACTGATGCGCCCATTCGCGTTCGCGGCCGCTGAGTCCCGTGAGCTCGATCAGCTCCATGGCGCGCTGTCGCGCTTCGTCTTCTTGAGCGTGAAACCCTCTGGAGCTCACGAGAATCGCCGGCAGACTCGTTTTCAGCCGCGCGTGCATGCCGACCAAAACATTTTCCAAGACTGTCATATGAGAAAAGAGACGGATATTTTGAAACGTGCGACTGATCCCGTGGGCGGTAATTTTGTCGGGCTTCATGCCAACAAGCGAGCGCTTTTGAAAATAAATCTCGCCCTCGTCGGGTCGGTATAAACCCGTCAGAGTATTGAAGAGCGTCGTTTTGCCGGCGCCATTGGGACCGATGAGCGAGGCAATCGTGCCGGCTTCCAATTCCAGGCTCACGCGAGCGAGCGCCTGCAAGCCGCCGAAGCGCTTGGAAATGCCGCGCAGCTCGAGCAGCGCCATGTTACTTCTTTCGCTCGCGGCCCGGCGGGAGAACGCCCTGGGGACGAACAATCATCATCACGATCAAGATCAAGCCAAACACCATGCGCTCGTACTTCGCCGGCTCGAACTGCGCCGGCAACTGGCTTAACGAATAAGTGCCAAGCAGGGGAATCGACAGCGCCGCTCCCGACTGGCGCATGCCGTTCAGCCAAAGCGACAGGCCTTTGAGCAGCTGTAGATTTAGTATTGTCACTCCCGTGGCGCCGAGAATAGCGCCGGGGATCGAACCCATGCCGCCGAGGATAACCATCGCTAAGACGCCGATGGATTCCATGAAGGTGAAGCTTTCAGGATTGATGAAAACCTGCTTGGCGGCAAACAACACCCCGACGGCGCAGGCGAACGACGCGCCGACGGCGAAGCCAAGCAGCTTCATACGCACCACGGGCACGCCCATCGCACCGGCAGCAATTTCGTCTTCGCGGATCGCTTTCCAGGCCCGGCCGACGCGGGAATTTTCCAAGCGTCGAGTGACCAAAATGATTATGCAGACCATGAACAGAATAAGAAAATAGAAATAGAGCGGATAGAGTTTGGTTTCGGAGACGTGCACACCGACGAGCTCCAGCAGCGGTTGAAAAAACAGCGGCGGCTTACTGACCGGCGCGATGCCGCGCGGGCCGTTGGTGAGATTGATCGGCTTATCGAGATTATTCATCAGGGCACGCACCACTTCGGCGAAGCCGAGCGTGACGATGGCGAGATAGTCGCCGCGCAAACGCAAAACCGGCAAACCGAGCAGAATGCCGGTCAACGCGCCTACGGCAACGCTCAACAGGAGAAACACGAAAAACCAATTCGGCGAGAGTGGAAACAAACCACCGGCAATGAATGCGTTGGCTTGCGGCGAACCGAAGATAGCCCACAGATAAGCGCCAATCGCGTAAAACGCGACGAAACCGAGATTGAGCAGGCCGACGAAACCGACCACAATGTTGAGCCCGAGCGCCAGCGCGACGTAGATGCCGATCTGAATCGCGACTTCCAAATGGTAACCATTGACGAAACCCAACAGCGGCATCAGCACCAGCAACACCAACGCCCCGAGCCAAAACTTCAAGTTGCGCTCCATCGACGCACAATAGATGGCGAGAAGCGACGCTTCGAATAACAGAAAAGCGACCACGGACTGGGGAAACCGGAGCGCCAGCAAAAAGCTCGATACGATTGCTGCCAACAGCCCGATCGCCGGTGCGATAGTTCTCACGCCTTGCTCTCCCGCACCGTCTCGCCGAGCAGCCCCTTGGGGCGAAAGATCAAAATGAGAATCAACACCAAGAAGGCCACCACGTCTTTGTACTCGGCGCCGAACGCGCCATCGGTCATGAGCGAAAGATAAGAGGCCGCGAACGCTTCCAGCAGCCCGAGAATCATGCCGCCCAACATTGCGCCCGGGATGTTGCCGATCCCGCCGAGCACGGCGGCGGTGAACGCCTTCATGCCGGGGATGAAGCCGCTGTAGGGATTCACCAAACTGTAGTGAATGCCAAACAGCACGCCGGCAAGCCCGCCGAGAGAACCGCCGACAAAAAACGTCAGCGCGATCACCTGATGCACCGGCACGCCCATCAATGAAGCTGTATCGGGGTCCTGCGCCACCGCACGGATTGCCATCCCCAGTTTAGTTCGGTTGACAAAAAAGTGCAGGCCTGCAAGCGTTATCAACGCCGTGACAATCACCAACATCGATTTTACCGGAATGACCAGATTCGCAGTGAGCGGCACGGCGCGCTCGAGAAAATCGAGACTCGGGTAGTTCAGATAAAAAGTGTTGCGCCACAAGCTTTCAAATAACCGCAAGCCATCCTGAAGAAAGAATGAGGCGCCGATCGCCGAGATCAACGCCACTAGACGCGGACCACCGAGAAGCGGCCGATAGGCAACCCGTTCCAGTGCCATCGCGGCAAAACCGCTGATCACCATCCCGACGACGATCACCAGCAACAGAACCACGACCGGATGGAGCGTCCCCAGGTAACCGCCGCTTTGCAGCAGCAGTAGCACTTCGACGCCGACAAACGCGCCCAGGACAAAAATCTCGCTATGGGCGAAGTTGATGAACTCCAGGACGCCGTAGACCATCGTGTAGCCCAAAGCGATCAACGCATACATGAAGCCTAAGACAATGCCATCCAAAAGAACTTGAGGCAGGATTTCCAATGCGAGTTCCAAATCGGTGCTGATCCTTCAGAGTAAGCCATGCTAACAAATAGTTGTTTCCGTGGCTACCTTGAAACGTTTTAGAGGCCATGCAATTTGGCCATCAGTCCGCAGAACCGAAAACGGTAGACCTATCTGCTTGCCTTCTGGAACCGGCGACGACACGGACACCCGTATCCTTTCTTGAGAAAAACCGAATGACCCACCGTGTCGAAATGCCACCGGTGGAATATTTGGAAACGCCTGCTGATCGCGTATAATGCCGCGTCAGGAATGCGAGCATGCCGGACGCCGTCTCATCACCCACGTTAACTCTGCTGTCGTCGTGGAGCTATAAGTTCAAAAAGGCCGCGTGGATCGCTCTGGGAATTTTCGGTCTGCTGCTCGCAGTCATCCTTGTTGTGCCGCATTTCGTCGATCTGGGATTATTCAAGCGCACCTATTTGCCACTTGTCGAGGAAACTCTCGGCCGGCACGTCGACGTCGGCGAAGTCCGGCTCAGTCTCGTTCCAACCCCGTCGATCCGTTTGTCGCACCTAAGAGTCTCCGACAGTCCCGCGTTTGCGGACAATACATTTTTCTCCGCAGAGCAGGTTCGTTTACGGGTTAAGCTCTGGCCGCTTTTACGAGGTCATTTCGAGGTCACCGAGCTGGTCCTCGACAAGCCGATTTTTAATCTTCTAAAGCAACCCGACGGGACATTCAATTATTCCGACATCGCCAACCGGAAAACTCCGGCCGCGAACCGGCGCGAAGTTCGGAGAAAGTCCGAGGCCACGAAGCCGGCTGAGCCAGCGGTCGCACCCGTTTTGCTGCCGCGAAATTTCAGCCTCAACAATGGCCAGGTCAACCTGGTGACCAAAGGTCAAACGCCGATCAATATCAAGGGCATCGATTTGTCGCTGCACGAGTTTTCGAGCGAGGCACCCTTCTCCTTTCAGGCGTCGTTCAGCTATCCGGGCCTCAAGACGGTTGCCCTCGAAGGTCAGCTCAATTATCAAGGAGAAAAAGGGTTGCTCGAGCTCAAGAACAATCGTCTGAAGATCCAAGACTTGACTCTTCCCGTGCAAGGCCAGGTGAGCAATCCGTTTACCGCACCGCGAGTCAATCTCAACATCCGAAGCGACAACGTCGACGCCGGAAAAATTTTTCAGATCCTGTCCGTCTTCGGTCTGGCGCCGCGTGACACGGAAGTTGTTGGTCCGATGGATGTGTCCATGAGTGTCGCGGGTCCATCGAACAGTCTCATAACCCAGGTGCGCGGCTTGTTCAAAAACGTAAAAGTGAACGGCAAGCGCGCCTTGAAAGGCAATCTCAGCGGCGAGGTTTCGTTGCGCTTGCCGCTGGGCAGCGGACCGGTCAGCCGCCGCTTGCAGGGCGACGGCAAACTTTCCGCCCGCGACGGCGAGCTCACCAACGTCGATCTAATCAAGAAAATCGAACGGGTGACGGGCATGATCGGCTTGTCTAAAGACGAACGGCGTCAAGCCACAACGTTTCAGAAGATGGAAGCCGATTTCATCCTCGGCGGCGGCTATGCCGAATTCACCCGCGTATATCTAGTCAACCCGCAGATGGAAGTCACCGGCAACGGCACCATGACCCTCGACCAGCCGGCCTTGGATCTGGCGATCAGCACCGCGCTCTCGCCGCAGGCTTCAAGCCGTGCCGGGCGTGCCAAGGTTTCGACGTTTTTCAAGGATAAGCAAGGCCGGATTGTCGTGCCGTTGAAAGTCAACGGTCCGGTGGAAAATCCGTCGGTGAACGTGAATACTGAGAAGCTCGTCGAGACTGGATTGCCGCCGAACGCCGAGAAAGGCTTCAGCGCGTTTTTCAAAAGGCTCTTCCGCAGCCGTTGAGCGACGCGCCCGATCGGGCTCTAGCCCTGGACCGACGGCGCGTTTAGAATCAGTGTCTGAAGATTTTTCCCTTCTAAAACCTGCGCCATCGACTGATCAATTTTGACCAAGAGCTCGTTCACCTCGTCTGCCGCTTGGCTCTTCCCGGTTTGGAGTTTAGTGGTCTTCCCGGAATTTCTGATGCAATCGAGGATGTCTTTGATCTTGATTGTCTCCGGGTCGCGGCCAAGCACGAAGGTTTCTTCGTCGGCCAAGGGCAGCACCAGCTTTGCTTGGGCAAACATCTCCATAAATTCCTTCACCATGCTGGCGGCCATGTGCAAGTGATTGGCCAGCTCCGCGACGCTCATCGGATCGAGCCCGTGATAAAAATTGCGTCCGACCAGCACAAGCATTTGCAATCCGAGCTGCTCGCGGCCCGCAGGGCTGTGAGCCAACAGCTCGCGCTCGCCTTCAAAGAACTGGATATTCTGATGGGCATAGGCAACCTGAGCGCCTAACAAAACGATCACCCAGCCGAAATGAAGCCAGAGGAGAAAGAGCAAGAGCACCGCGAAGCTCGAATAGATCGCATAGTAGTGCGTCGATGAGGCGACGAACACGGCAAACCACCAGCCCACCGTCTGCCACAGCACGGCAGCGATCAGGCCGCCGACGACCGCCGAGCGCAATTTTACCCGGGTATTGGGGATGAACATGTAGACGAAGGTAAAAGCGCCCCACAAGGTCAGATAAGGGATCAGGCGAAGGAGAAAGAGAATGATCACGCCAAACGCTTGCAATGATGAAAGCGCATGCACGATCGAGTTGTTCTGCAACGTCGCCGTGATCGTCACGGCGGCGAAAACCAGCACCGGACCGACGAGTATGGCGCTCAAATAATCGCTGAAACGGCGCGCCAATTTACGCGGCGACTTGACCCGCCAGATATGGTTGAACGCTTCTTCAATCGTGCCCATCAACGACAAGACCGTGATGAACAAGGTCACAAAACCGACGGTGCCGAGCGCGCTGGCGCTCATCTTATCGACGAAGCCGATCAGGTACTTGGTAATCTCGTCGCCTTTCTCCCCGAGCGGCGCGAGCGCCTCGGCCAGCGCCGGCTCCATGCGATTGTGCACGCCAAATGCCTTGAGCAAAGAAAAAACCACGGCGAGCAGCGGCGCCAGCGACAGCAAGGTCTTGAAAGCCAAGGCCATCGCCTGGAGTTTCACCAAATTGTGCACAAAGTCGTGCCCGACCATGACGCCGATCTTAAGCGTCAAATGAACGGCGCGCTTATAGCGGTTCAGCTCCGACTGCTCGGCATCGAGAAACTCGTCGAAGACCCTGCTCGTGATCTGTCGCAGCGATCGCTTTTGTGCCGGCATGCCCGAACTCATCGTCTTTCGCGTTAGTTAAACAATGGATTGGAATCACCGGGACTTTACCAGCTTTAAGTTCAGCGGACAAAGGAATTCCCTCCGGCGTCAGGTTGGTTTCGATGAATGAAAAAATTCGCCCCATGCCGAGCCGAATCGATTTTATTGTCGCGCTGAATGCTATCGATTGACAAGGCCGCCGCTCGATCGCTATGCTGCGCCCGATGGAAGTGTCGCTGGCATCCATCGTCACGTGCCAATTTCCACGAACTTAGAACGCCCATCGTCTCAGCCTCACTTACGCCTAGGGCTGAACCTCTCCTCGCTGATCGCGGTCACGTTCTTCTGCGTTGCCGGCGGCGCCTACGGATTGGAGGACGCGGTGGGCGCCGGCGGACCTTTCATCGCGCTCTTGGGAATTATCATTCTCCCTTGGCTCTGGAGCTTTCCCACCGCGCTGATGACCGCCGAGCTATCGACCGCGATGCCCGAAGACGGCGGCTACGTTGTTTGGGTTGAGCGTGCTTTCGGCAGATTCTGGGGCTTTCAGGAAGGCTGGTTGAGCTGGCTCTGTAGCTTCGCCGACAACGCGCTTTATCCGGTGATGTTCGTTGACTATCTCGCTTATTTGCGCGGCGACATGACGCCGCTGGAGCGCTGGTTGATCGGCACGGCGGTGATTGCGGGGGTCACTTGGATTAACCTACGCGGCATTCGCCTCGTCGGTTTAAGCTCGATCCTGTTTTCACTCATCGTGCTGGCGCCTTTCGCGATCCTGATCGGCGTCGGCGCGCCCCAAGTCGAAGCGATGAATTGGTTCAAACGAGCCGACAACATCGATTGGGCGCTGCTCGTGAGCACGCTCCTATGGAACACCTCCGGTTGGGACAATGCCGGCTGCTGTGCCGCGGAAGTCATCAATCCGCCAAGGAACTATCCCAGAGCCATGATCATCACGGTGGTATTGGTGACCGTCGTTTATCTTCTGCCGATGGCCGTCGGTGTCGGCGTCGCAACCGAATCATCGGCGTGGAAAGAAGGCTATCTGCCCCAAGTCGCTGCGCAGATCGGTGGACGGTGGTTAGGGGCTTGGCTCACCTGCGCAGGTTTAGTCAGCGCCGTGGGAATGCTGAGCGCGCTTTTATGCACGTCAGCGCGGGTGCCTTATGCAATGGCGGATCGGGCCATGCTGCCGCGGCCCCTGAGTCGCTTGCACGCGCGCTACGGCACGCCGTGGCCGTCGATCTTAGCTAACAGCATCGGCGTCGCGCTGTTGATCCCATTTTCGTTTCAGGACCTCATCGAGCTCGATATGTTTCTTTATGCTGCCGCTTTGATTCTCGAATTCGCCGCGCTGATTTGGTTGCGCCAAAGCCGACCCGATTTGCCCCGGCCTTATCGCGTACCCTTCGGTTTCGCCGGCGTTATCGCTGTCAGCATTCCACCCGTCGCACTCTGTCTGATCAGCATGGCGCTTTCCAACTCGGCCACTCGCTACGCGAGCTTCGCGGCCATCGCTCTGGGACTGCTCGTCTATCGGTGGCAATCCAAGACCAGCGTGGCGCCCGACGTCGAAACCGCGCCGACGCTCTGATGTCCGTTTGAGGGAACAACCGCCCGCGTATCGGTACAAACCGAGAAGAAAGCCGAGGTGGACGCGGCAGACGGATGCGTATTAGGCACCCTTGCTTGCAGTCTGTCCGCACCAGTCTGGCAAATCGGCGTTTACACTAAGTGGGTCGCCTGACCGCAGTTGGGACATGCGCGCCATTCGACGTTGATCGCGTAACCGCACTTGGCGCAATGATGACGCGGGATGATCGGTGTCGGCGCTGGTTCCAGCCTCGGGCCTTCCGCCCAATAGACGCCGGTGAACAGGCTGGTTTTGCAAGTCGTCGTTACGGTGGCTCCCGAACGGTCAGTATAGATTACCGTGTAATGGCGCTCGTTCTTCTCGAAAAACCAACCGCGCGCGAAGGGATTCCAACTGATGGAAACGACTCTTCCGCTTTTGGACTCGACTTCGTTTTTGATCCGGTTCTTGTCGACGAAATGCATCGCGACCCGAAACGCCGCTGCGGCGAGAATCGCGATCAGGAACATTGACGGGTTCATGAAACTATTTTGCGATGACTCGAGCCGACTGGCAAGAGCCATGATTACCGGTAAATGCGGCTGATGAACCCTTCCTTTTCGAGTTCCAACACCAGGCTATCATCGACGATGTCCTCGACTTTCAACGTGCTCCCGGGTTTGCGCGCCGCGGCTTCTTTCACCTGCGCTTCCATTCCTTCGCGATTCACCAGCGGGACTTGTTCGAATAGCTTGCTGCTCGACTGATAGGCGCTCTCCAAATACCCCTCATTGTTCTGGCGTGAGTATTTTCCGAATATTTTCTTGCTCTCTTCCTTGTGAGTCTTGTAAAAATGCGTGGCTTCGATCAGAGCCATCAGCAGCCGCTTCATCGTGTCACGGTTGCTCTTGAGAAAATTTTTCGCAGTGGTCGGGCAAACATAAGGGAATGGAAATCCTTTCGGAAAATCCGCCATGCTCACCAAAACCCGGTGCGGCATTCCTTGGGCGAGATGGATCGTGCCCGGCGGCGACGGAAACGCGGCGATGCGCCCAGTGCGAAACGCCGCCGCCCTTTCCGTCGAGCCGCCGACTTGAAGGATGGCGACATCTTTATCCGGTTCGAGCTTCAGCTCCTTGAGTAAAATCCGCGCCGCCACGTCCGATGAGCTGCCGACCCGGCTGATGCCGATGCTTTTGCCCTTGAGTTGCTGCGCCGAACGGATCGACTCCTGCACGATCAATTCGTACGGCAGCGTATTGATAAAACATCCGACGGCGACCACGTTGGCGCCGCCTACCGCCGCGTTCGCCGTCGCCCCGCCGGAGATATTTCCCACGGCAACGGAACCGGCCACCACCGCGGAAATCGTCGTTGTCGAGGATGGAATAAAAATCAGCTCGACATCGAGACCGTACTTTTTGTAAAGCTGCTTCTCCTTGGCGATGTACCAATTGGCGTTGGGCGAATCGACCGAGCTAAATGCAAGGGTCTGCTGCTGCGCATACGCACTGCGCCAAGAGAAAGCCAGCACGAAGCACGCGCAGAAAGTTACAATGAATCTTCGCTCAAGCCGATCCATAGCACCTCCTCGAAAAAACCGCCGTGCTCAATCCCAGTGGGCGAGCACGAACTGTCGCGGTCATACACAAGAAGCTTGCTGCATTGCAAGGATCTCAAAGTCTGAGCTCTAAAAGAACCGCAGACGGAATAGCCGGTTAAAAAATCTTTGCACGGTTCACAGTTAATTGATCGCGGCGGAAAGGCCAAATCAACTGTCCGAGCAGATCGGTGGAAACTGCATCGTGAATACCGAACCGCGCCGGTTGCGATGCCGGCATAGAGTAGGTGCCGAAGAGAATATCCCAGAGCGGCAGCAGCCCGGCAAAGTTTGTGTCTCTGCCTTCTTTCGGGGAAGTATGATGCCAGCGATGAAAGCGCGGACTGGCCAGAACCGCGCGCAGCGGACCGAAATCCCAACTCACGTTGGCGTGCAGAAATATGGCGTAGGCCGTAAAGAATGGCAGCGCGCCCGCGAGCAACATTGGCGCATAACCCAGAGCGATAACGATCATCGCTTGTACGCTCTTATTTGCGACGTCGTTGACCGGATGGACGCGCGCTGCGGAGAGCCAATTCAGTTCCACCGAGCTGTAATGAATTGCGTGAAACGGCCAAAGTTTTTTCCCGTGAAAGGCGCGATGCAGCCAATACCCAATAAAATCGATCGCAACGATCACTTTTGATCAACGCGGGATAGAATACAGGAAGACAAAGAAACGTTTAGCCCTCATTTCATCGCCGTATGCTGATCGCCGTACCATCGGCCAGATAGGCGGTGAGCCAGCGCTTAGGACCTAGTATACGGACGCGGTATTCCGCAGCCTTATCGAGTCCCGGAAGATCAGGTGCAAATTGACCGAGAAAGAGATTTGCCGAGATCAGCAAACCGCCGGGTTTGAGCAAACGCTCGAAATGATCGAGGCCAGGCAGCGATTCGGCGGGATCGGTATCAAAATAAATCAGGTCATAGGCATCTTTCAGGCCCGGCAGAACCGAGGACGCTCGCCCATTTAAAACTTTGATCCGATCGCCAAGCCCTTCGGATCGGAAATGCTCCTGCGCGATCTGTGCATGCTCGTCGCTGACTTCAATCGTATCGACCAGCGCGCCCATCCCGGCGCCAAACGCCAACCACAGAGCGCTATAACCTAAGCCGCATCCGACTTCGAGCAAGCGCCGCGGACAATGAGACGCAGCCAGCGCGCCGAGGAGCGGACCATTCGGATACGGATACACGTCATAGCAGCCATGCGCGCTTCGGTGCGACTCGTATTTCTCGGCAATATGGCGGAAGCGATCCGCAGCTTGCGTGTGTTCCTCGACCCAGGCTTGAACGGCTTCTGCTGTGGTGGGCTCGTGCGGTGGCAATGGCATCAATGCCTCCTTAAAAATGAAATAAAATTCTCATGGCCCGAGTGCTTTGGATAGGATAGCCGAAAGTATCGAGGCGAGCCTCAAGCCAGCTCACGCGGATCGCCAATGGGTCTTCCGATAGTTTGTTTCTCCCATAAAAAAAGCAGGTAATTCAACAGCAGCGCCGGCGCTAGCCAGAAGTACCAAAGCTCCTCTGCCAGCCAAAATCTTTGGAGCAGATGTAGCGAATTAATCGCGACATAGATCCGTGCCGACCAAGTCCGATACCAGGGAACAGATCCCTGCTTTATCCAAGTCGCCCCTTCAATGATCGCCGGCAGAAGCACGACTTGGTCGTAAGTCCAAACAAAAAAACTAGTGGCGACCGATACGAGGAGCAGGAGCGGCAATTGTTTTAGCCAAACCCATTGGTGCTTGTGACGTTGCCAATAATACACCGCCCAGAGGATGGCGAGGATCGTGGGGGCGAGTTGCAACCAAATCTGATCGATATCGAAGAAAACTCTGATAACGTTTCTCAACGTCGGTACCGGCCAATCCATCGGCTTGAGGACAGTGGGGACGCCGTAGAGCGCCAAGTACTGCGAGTAAATGTTCGGATCGAACAGGACGGGAACGAGCCCGGCCGCCACGCCGACGAGCGCGGCTCTCCATACCACGCGCCATGGACGCTTTTCCAAAAGCCAGAGAGCGAAGACGATCCAAAACAAATACAACACCTGGGGTTTGATCGAAAGAATCAGCAGAGAGGCGCTCGTGGTCCACAGGCTTTGCTTGCGCTCGGCATAGAGCAGCAACGTTAAACCCGCCAAAACGAGAGGCGTGATTTGTCCAATGATGAGAACAAAAAGTGTCGGCACAAACGTCAAGGCCAAAACCCACGGCAGACGAGAAGATCGAGCGCTGTCTCCGTAGATTCGCCATAGCTGTTGCGCCGAGTAAAGAATTAAGATCAGTTGAACCAAGAGCCAAAGAAATTGACTGGTCGTATGCTCAACCAAGCCAAACGGCAACGTAAACAGCAGCGACCATGGCGGGTTCCACATAATAAGAGGCCCAGCACCGTTCCATCCAGCCGTTTGTTGAAGAGCCATAAGCTCGGCCGGTGAATAGGGATTGCCTCCATACCAAAATAAACGGCTGGCGGCCCAATATTCGACAAAATCACGGATGCCGGCATGCGCAGTTGTCGGCGACGCTTGCCCAAACAGCAGTCCAGCATCGAGCAACAGGATCGAGCAAACGGCGATGTAAATCTTATTCCGAAGGATCCCAGCCGACGCTCGGTAAGAGAGGTTACAGCGGTTCAGCAAATCAAATCCTTATGGACTTTGCCAGAAACTCGACGGTGGTATGGCGGATGCAAACTGGCGTGAATAGAGCACCAAATCCAGGGGGAGAGTTAACTGGGAGATCCCATCCGTCTGTTGTGAAGCGTCATGCGATCGGGCCCGAAGAATCGAGATTAATTTTTCACGCGCCGAAGGTTCGGTATGCAAGACTTCAGTTCTGTTGTATGCCGTAGCGGCGAGCGAACAGATAATAAACGACCGCAACGGAAATCAAGATCACCGACCAAATCACGCCGAAGGCGGCGAGCTCGCCGACCTGAGCATTTTCCCACAGTTCGAAGATTGCAACCGATACCACCGGGGTCTGCGGGCTCACCAGCAACACCGACATGGAAAGCTCTTTGGCCGACAAAAGAAAAATGAATATCCAGCCGCCGAGAAACGAAGGCGTTATCAGCGGCACGATGATCCGCCGCATACAGTTTGACCATGACGCCCCGGCGGTGAAAGCCGCTTCTTCCAACTCTTTGTGCAGCTGCAACAATCCCGAGTGAGTGTAGCGAATGCCATAAGGGATGTAGCGCGTGACAAATGCGATCAGCAGTATCCACAAGGTGCCGTACACGGGAATTGGCACAAACAGATAAAAGCGCAATATGGCCAACCCCATGACGATGCCCGGAAACAGCAGCGGCAGGGTCGTGAGCAAGTCGAGCAGCCAGCGGCCGCGTATTTTGGTGCGCACCAGGAGCCATGACGCAAACAATGTGAGCACCATCACCATGCTTGCGCTGCCCAGGCCGAGAAGCACGCTATTCTTGATGGCGTCGGTGATTTTCGGAAAGTGTAGCGCCGTGACGTAATTTTTTAAGGTGAGTCTGGCGATCCCTTCGAGCGATGGTTGCATATAGAAGGGCAAGAACGATGCCCAGAGAATAATAAGAAATGGCAACACCAGCAAAACCACGGAATAAAGAAGCAAACTGCATGCGGCAACATACCGCCAACGTCCGAGACGAATCACCGCCGGCCGATAACCCTTACCTGTGACGGTGTGGAACCGATCGCCTTCATGGGTGACACGAAAATAGAGATACAACGTCGCCGCCACCACGAACATAAGCAACACCGAGAACGCGCCGGCGCTGCCATACTGCGGCGGCAGTTTTTGCGCGTCGAGATAGATCGAAGTGGTGAGCACGCGAATATCGCCGGGCAGCCCGACCAGAGCCGGAATCTCGAAGGACTCGAACGAGCGGATAAAGATCAGCAGGACGACGGAAAAAAACGCCGGCAGCATTAATCGAAGCGAAACTCGCCGCATGGTTTGCCCAATGCGCGCGCCACATACCGCCGAGGCCTCCTCGAGCGACGGATCCATCGAACGGAACGCGGCAGCGAGCATGAGAAAAACAAACGGCGACCAGAGCAGCGATTCGATGAAGATCATGCCGAAGAGCGAATAGACATTGACTACCGGCCCCGGTTGATCGAGCAACGTCTTCAGCCAGGCGTTGACCGGTCCCGCTTTGCCAAGAAGCAACAGCCAGCCAATCGTATATAAGATAAATGGCGTGCCAAAGGATGCGAAGGCGGTGAAATAACCCAGGGCGCGCAGCGGCGCATCGGTTCGCGTGACGATCCACGCCATCGAGCCGCCGAGCATGGTCGCGAGCAACGCGGTGCCCACGGAAAAATACAAAGTGTTGAGAAACGGACCGACGACTCGCAGCTCGCTTACGAGATTGGCATAATAACGAAAAGTAAACTCGTCGATCTCGCCGGTGAGCTTGGTGGTGAATAGACTGGTTTGGACGACTGAATAAAGCGGCGGCAAAACCAGATAAGCGGTCACCAGCGAAACTGCGATCATGATCACGGTGACCCCATCGCAATGCCAAAGCGCGCCAAGGCCAAACGCTCCGCGTGTCCCGCCTTCGCCACCCGGCTTTAGCGATATATCGTAAGTTTCGCTTGATGGTTGTTTCGCCACAAAGCTCTGCCGCCGTTACTTCATGAAAACATTATTGAAGTATTCGACCCACTCGTTGCCTTTGTCGTATTGCACGTCCGGATTGATGTAATAGGCGCGCTTGAACCTGCCGCCGCCGGGCTTCAGATCCACTTGTTTGGCGGGCACTTTTGGATGGGACGGCAAGTAGTTTGCCTGCTGAAAAACTTTTTGCCCCTTCTCGGACATGACGAAATCGAGCAGAAGCATCGCCGCGTGCGGGTGCGGTGTATTCTTCGCCAGCGCAATTGTCTGAATCGTCGCGGTCACCGGCTCGTGCGGCTGCCAATCCACCGGCGCCCCGGCGGTCTTACTGATGAAAGAGTGGTGGTTGAAAATGTGCAGCGCCAGCGGATATTCACCCGCGATCGTCAAGTCGAGAATTTGCCGGTTGCTGGCCGTGCTCTTGGCGATGTTTTGTCCCTTGAGTTTTTGCAGGTACGCTTTGCCGGCTTCCGCTCCCATCGTATTGAGAACGACGCCGATAAATATCGGCGCGCCCGAGCCACGGCTCGTCGACCACATCATCTGCCCTTTCCAGCGCGGATTGAGCAAATCCTCGTAAGTTTTCGGAACTTCGTTCGGCTTCACCATCTTCGTGTTGTAGCCGGTGGCGAAGAAATACAGATTGGTGGTGCCCCAATAGCCCTGGGGATCCTTGAGTTCGGCCGGATATTCCGCGAGCACCGGCGAATAAAATCGCTGCAATAAATTTGCCCGCCGCACCATCGTCGGCGATACCGTGCCATCGATGATGTCGACGTCGTATCGCTTGGCCTGATATTCCGCGAACATCTTTTGCACCAAGCGCTCGGCGTTGCCGCGAAAAAATTCGACCTGAAGGAACGGGTATTCTTTTTCGAACGCTTCCTTCACCGGGCGAACGACCTGATCGACTATCAGCGTCGTATACCAGGAAATCTTGCCTTCCTTTTTGGCGCCTTCGACGAGAACTTTTTGCCGATCGGGCTTGTTGTAGAGTGCCAACTCCTCGACGCTTGCCGCTTTCGCGATCGGCGAGAATCCCATGTTCAGCGCCAACACGCTGATGGTGCCGAGAATGATCAGGCGTTTCGACCTAGCCATGCGCAATTCTCCGTGGAATTCAGTAGGAGCTTCATCTGAGGCGAAGCTATTCTGAGCCTTTTCGCTTGTCAAGGTAACGGCGCGTCGAGTTCAGCGCAAAAAATTGCTCTCGAAGTACTCTACCCAGGCATTGCCCTCGTTCAATTGGGAATCGGGCGTAAAATACAGCGCTCGAGTGAACCGCCCGCCGCCCGGTTTGAGATCGGGCTGTTTGGCGGGGACTTTTGGATGAGACGGCAAATAGTTGACCGCCTGAAAGACCTTCTGTCCTTTCTCGGAGAGAATGAAATCGATTAGGAGCATGGTCGCATGCGGATGCGGCGAGCGCGTCACGGGAGAAATCGTATTGATCGTCGCCGAGGCCGGCTCCAACGCGTACCAATCGACCGGCGCGCCGGCGATTTTACTGATATGCGCGTGATGATTGAAAATATGCAGTGCCAGCGGATATTCGCCGGCGATAACCAAGTCTAACAATTGCCGATTGCTGGCGGTGGTCTTGGCGACGTTTTGCGCCTTGAGTCTCTGCAAATAGGCTTTGCCCTTTTCCTGGCCCATGGTTTGCCAAACGTTGCCGATGAACATCGGCGCGCCGGAACCGCGGCTGGTCGACCACATCATCTGCCCTTTCCAGCGCGGATTGAGCAGATCTTCGTAGGTTTTGGGCACTTCATTGGGTTTCACCATGCGCGTGTTGTAGCCGAGGGTGAAGTAATAAACGTTGCTCACTCCCCAATAACCCTGTGGGTCTTTTAGCTCCGCTGGATATTCCGCGAGGTGCGGCGAATAGAAACGCTGCAAGTAGCCGCCCTTTTTTACCATCGGCGCGGTTACGGTGCCGTCGACGATGTCCACTTCGTAGCGCTTTCCCTGATACTCTGCGAACATCTTCTGCACCAGCCGTTCCGAGTTGCCGCGGAAATATTCCACCTGGACAAACGGATATTCTTTTTCAAAGGCTTCTTTGACCGGCCGCACGACCTGATCGACGATCAGCGAGGTGTACCACGACACTTTGCCCTCTTTCTTCGCGCCCTCGATCAACATCTTTTGCCGGTCAGGTTTATTGTAAAGGGCGATCTCATCGACTGTAGCCGCATGGCAATTCGTCATCGGTACTGAAGCAATCAGCAAATAACCAAGACCGCTCAGAAGGATTAGGGTGATTTTCATGCTGCACCTCCGCGAATATCCTATGCCTCATCACCGCTCTCGAAGAATTCGTTGGTCACTTACCGCTTCTCCTGAATCCCGCCGCATTCAGCTGTAGCGCTTCTGACTAATGCAGGATCGTGTCGGCAAATTTTCCGGCCGGCACTCGCACGTTGGTGTACTTATCTTCAAGATGGTTTCGCACGCGATTGTATTCCTGCACCGTCAGCGCATCCTTAGCCGCCGAGATGCCCAGGTCCTTGAGCCATTGGGTATTAACGTCGAGCCGCCGCGTGCCGTTCTGCATGATTCGACCGTACCAATCCTGTCCCTCTCGGCTCAGGAACCAGTTGATGAATACCTTCGTCGCGTTGACGTGGGGCGGATCCTTAATCACACCGAGAACGCCGAAGGCATTGCTTGCCGGCAAGCCTTCTTTCGTTACCGGCGCGGGTTTGATCGGCAGACCGGCTTTGACAAACGGCTCGGTTTGACTGCGGCCCAAGCCGAAAGCCAGCGCGACTTTTCCTTTCGCTAAGGCATCGGCGAGCTGGCGCAAATCACGAGTCAAGAAAAGATCCTGTTCGACCAATTTTTTTAGAAATTCCTCGCCGCGCTGTTCCCACATGAACGACCAGATCGATTGGCCGGAGCTCGGCACGCGCGGATCGCTGAAACCGATTTTTCCTTTCCACTTCGGATTCAAATAATCGTCGAAGGCGCGTAGCTCCTGCGGCTTCGCCAAGCTCGTGTTGTACCAAGTGCTATGTGTGCTGACGTCCGCGAGAAAGGAGTAGAGAAACTTATTTGTCTTCAAATTGTCCTCCCAAATGTGACCGCCCCACCACAGTTTCGGATCTTTGACTTCAGGAAGAATCCAGAACGACTCGATCGGCTCAAGCATGCCGTCGTGCGTGAGGCCAGCCGCCGTGCCGGTGCCGCAGATGATCGCGTCGAAATAATTGACTCCCGCTTTCTTCTCAGCGGCGATGCGGCTTGCGTTCTTCGGCCCGGGCGCGGAAATAAGCTCCGCGTCGAGGCCAAACCTTTGCTTTAACAAAGGCTCCAACGCAGTCCGTAACTCTGTAGCAGGAGGAATCGCCAGCACGATCTTGCGTTCTTTTTTCGCCTCTTCGACGGTCTTATCCCATTCCGGCGGTCGTTTCACCTCGGCGGCCGCGGCTTCGCGGCAACTCATGAGCCCTAACACGCCCGCCAAAATCAGGATGTTCAAGGTCTTTGTCATGCGAGCCTCACGCTGCAGAATTCTTTGGGAGAGCTGTAGGTGAAAACCCCATCGCGTGTCAAGGTGACAATTCACGCAGGTGATGCGGGTTTGCTTGACACTCAGCTGCGCTGTGGCTAGAGCAATGAGGCAGGAATTCAACCATGCTAACGCGATTCGTCGTTCAACGCAGAGAGCGCTTTGCCAACGGTCACGAATTTCCCGTCACGGGACCTTACGAAAAACTCGTCGGCAAAGTCTATGGTGAAGTCGATCCGAAGACTCGGCTGAATAAGATGATCGTCAACCTCGACAAGGCGCCGCGCAATCGTCGCAGCCGCGTTGAATATTCCGGCAACTTTTGTATCTTAAAGCCGCTCGACATGGCGCGAGGCAATGGAAAAATATTTTTCGATGCGCCCAACCGCGGCAGCAAACGTCTGCTTAGCTTTCTCAACGATGCGCCGGCGGCGAACGATCCGAGCACTCTCGCGCATGCCGGCAACGGCTTTCTTATGCGCCAAGGCTACACCATTATCTGGTGCGGCTGGCAGGGCGATTTGATACCGCTCAAGAACTGGCTTGTGCTCAAAGTTCCGGTCGCGACGCACAACGGTAAGCCCATCGTGCGCAGGGTGCGCACCGAGATCGTCGTCGATGAGAAAGGCATCAAGTCGCAGCCGCTCAGCGCCGACGAGCGGGTCAAGAGCTACGAAGCAGCGACGCGCGAGAAATCACAAGCGACGCTCACCGTGCGCGAGAAATCCTATGGCGGGAGAATTCCGGTTCCCTCGTCGGAGTGGAAATTCGCCGCGTGGGTAAAAGATGGGCGCAGCGGCAAAGAAATCGTAAAGCCGAGCAGTAGAGATCTTTACCTTGGTTCGGGCTTCAAGCCCGGCCACATTTACGAGCTCATTTATCAAGCAAAAAATCCCCTCGTGCTCGGTTTGGGGTTTGCCGTGGTGCGCGATCTGATTTCCTTTTTGCGTTACGCGTCGAGAGACACGGTCGGCAAAGCGAATCCTCTGGCGTCAAGCAAGAAAGCTACCGCAATTCGCTACGCCTACGCCTGGGGCCGCTCGCAGAGTGGCCGCTATCTCAGAGATTTCATCTATCACGGCTTCAACGAAGACGAGGCGCATCGAAAAGTCTTCGATGCTGTGGCGCCTCACGTCGCCGGCGGCGGCAGGTTGTATTTGAATTATGAGTTCGCCCGGCCGGTCACTTCATCGCAGCAACACACCAACCAACTCGACCCAGAGCTTTTCCCCCACGCTTACAATATTTTGAAAGACGCTCAGAGCGGCAGACGCGACGGCATTCTCAAACGCCCGAAAACCGATCCCTATGTTTTTCATACGCAAACTTCGACGGAGTATTGGCAGAAGCGCGGCTGTCTGGCGCATACCGATGGCAAAGGAAATGATCTTCCGATCCGCGACAATGTGCGCATCTACGTTATCGCCAGCGCGCAGCACAACAGCCCTTTCGGCTCGGAGCCGGTGAAAGAGAACACTCAACTTCAAATCAACCCTTTGCCGGCTGGCGACGTTTTGCGGGCATTGATGGTCGCCATGGATCTTTGGCTAACGAAAGGCATTCCGCCGCCGCCGAGTCGCTACCCGAGCGTGCGGGATCGCACGCTCGTTTCACCCAATCGGAAAAGTACCGGCTTCCCGAAGATTCCCGGCGTGCACTTTGCGGGTCTGCACAATCGCCAGCTCTTTCTCGACTACGGTCCGAACATTCAACGCGGAACAATCGACGTCCATCCACCGAAGGCGGTCGGCAAAGGCGCTTATAAAGTTCTCGTGCCGAGAGTCGACCGCGACGGCAACGACATCGCTGGCATTCGCTTGCCCGCCGTGCACGTTGCGATGAGCACCTACACGGGTTGGAATTTACGCCCACGCGGTTTAGCCGAAGGCGAGCTGTCAGGATTGCTCGGCTCGTTTATCCCGTTTGCCAAAACCCGAGCACGCCGTCGCCAGCTTGGCGACCCGCGACTTTCCTTGCAAGAGCGCTACAAGGATCACGCCGACTACGTCGCGCGCGTCAGTTACGCGGCGCGCGCGCTAATAGAGGAAAGATTTCTTCTACCTGAAGATGCCGCGCGAATCATCGCGCAAGCGGCGAAAAGCAAAACGTCCCTTGATAAAAGGAGTTGATGTCCCAGGAAACGGTCTCTTCCTTGACCTCTGGCCTGTCACCTATTTCTGTCCGTAAAGCTTCTTGATAAACCCGCTCTTGTCCAACTCGGAAATGAAGCTCGGGTCGACGAATTCTTCGGGCTTGTGATTTCGGATCTCCGGCCGGGTTTGCGCCACGTAATCGTAGGTCGGTTCCAGTCCCTTGGTGATCGGATAGGGCGCGGCGATGAAATCCTGCTTGAACATATTGTACGAGCCTTCCAGAAACTCCGGATCGGTGGTCCTCACGTATTTCGTCAAGACTTTCAAGCTGAACTCTTTATTCTGCTTGTGAAACGCGATGGCTTCGACGTGGGAACGCACGAAGCGCATCACGGTGTCGCGATCCTCGCGAATGGTTTTGCGCCGAGTGACAACGGAGGTCGTCGGAAAGGCGATTTCTTTTCTAGCGTCGATCAGTACGTGGTATCCTTTGCGTTCCGCCTGCACGTCGGCGGGATAGGCAACGTCGGCGCCGTCGATGGCGCCGGTAAGCAGCGCCTGCAGCCGCTCGGCGTTGGTGCCGATGGAAAGCCAGGTAATCTCGCGGTCGGGATTGACGCCGTACTTGCGCAGCGCGTAGCGGAACAGAAAATCGCCGAGCGAACCGATGCTCGAAGTCGCGATCTTCTTGCCGCGCAGATCTTCCGGCTTCTTGATCTCCGGTTTGACCACCAATTTGCTGCTCGCCACAGCGATGGTATGCGCGACGTTGACTAGGTCGGCGCCGTTTAGATCCGCCAACATGACTTGCGGCAGCGCCACCGGCGCGGCGAACAAGCTGCCGCCTAACAGCGCCTGCGAACTCTGGCCCGATCCGCGCAACAAAATGATTTCAACGTCGAGGCCGTTCTTCTCGTAGATCCTCGCTTCTTTAGCCAGCCACGGAATCCACATGGACGCCGTCAACGCGGTCATGCCCCAGGTAATTTTCTTCAGCGGACGATCCTGGGCGAAGCCAGAGCAATGAAGACCAATTACGAAGATCATCAAGATAAAGATTTTTTTTGCCAACTTCATGGTTGCGACGCCCTCGCGCCTCACGCCTCAAGCCTGATGCCTATTTCCCCTCGTACAGCTTCTTGATGAATCCGCTCTTGTCCAACTCGGCGATGAAGCTCGGATCCATAAACTCCTCCGGCTTGCGCCCGCGGATCTCCGGCCGAGTCTGCGCCACATACTCGTAGGTTGCTTCGAGTCCTTTCATGATTGGATACGGCACCGGAATGAAATCTTGCTTGTAGGTGTCGTAGGAATTTTCCAAGGTCTCTCGGTCGGTGATCTTCAACTGTTTGCTCAAAACCCGTATGGCAAATTCCTTGTTGTTGCGGAAGTAAGCGATCGCTTCGACGTGCGCCTTGATCATGCGCATCACCGTGTCGCGGTCTTCGACGATGTTCTTGCGCCGAGTCACGATGGACATCGACGGGTACACGACTTCCTTCCTGGCGTCGAATAAAACTCGAAACCCTTTGCGCTCTCCCTGCACGTCGTATGGATAAGAAGCTTCGGTGGCGTCCACGGCGCCGGAAATCATTGCTTGCAAGCGTTCCGGCGGGGTGCCGATGGCAAGCCAAGTGACTTCCCGGTTTGGGTCCACGCCGTTTTTGCGCAGAATATATTTGAAAAGAAAATCTCCCAGCGATCCGAGGCTCGAGGTGGCGATGCGCTTGCCGCGAAGATCTTCCGCTCTCTTGATCTCCGGTCGCACCAGCATTTTGGTTTGCACGCCGGGTACGGTGTGCGCCACATTGACAAGATCGGCGCCGCTCAGGTTCGCCATCATCATCGTCGGCAGCGCCACCGGTGAAGCGAAAATACTACCGCCCAAGAGCGCCGCTGAAGTTTGCCCTGAGCCGCGTAAGAGAATCAGCTCCACGTCGAGTCCATGTTTTTCGTAAATCTTGGCTTCCTTGGCAATCCAAGGAATCCAATTTCCGCCGGAGAGCGAAGTCACGCCCCAATTGATCTTTTTGAGAGGTCGATCCTGTGCCACGCTCGTCGAATGCATTGAAAGGAAGAAGAGTGATAATGCAGCGACCCGGAAACGCGGGAGTAATCTCATGACGAGTGTCCTCCGCCGGCTTTTCTGATGCCTATTGCCTACTGCCTGATGCCTTCTTATTACTTTTGGCCGTAAAGCTTTTTGATGAACCCGCTCTTGTCCAGCTCTGCGATGAAACTCGGGTCGGTAAATTCTTCTGCCTTGTGGTTATAAATTTCCGGTCGGCGCTGCGCGACATATTCGTAAGTCGTCTGCAGTCCCTGGATGATCGGATACGGCGTCGCAATGAAATCGTCTTTATAAATTTCGTAAGAGCCTTCCAGGAGCTCTTTGTCATTGGTGCGCAGATATTTCGCGAGTATCTTGAGGCTCGCTTCTTTCTGCGTTTTCAAAAAATGGATGCCTTCGATATGCGCGCGCATCATTCGCGCCACGGTATCGCGATCTTCTTGAATGGTTTTTTTGCGCGTCACGACGGACATGGAAGGATAAGGGACCTCGGTTCTGGCATCCCAGAGCACATGGTAACCTTTCTTTTCGGCTTGCACATCGAACGGAAAGGAAAGATCAGCGGCGTCGACAAGTTTGGCATCCAACGCCTGGAGGCGGTCGGGAGGGGCGCCGATGGTCAGCCAAACCACATCGCGCTCCGGATTGACTCCGTATTTCTTCATCACGACGCGATGAAGAAAGTCGCCGAGCGAACCGAGACCGGAGCTCGCAAACCTTTTCCCTTTGATATCTTCCGGTCTTTTCATGTCCGGCCGCGCCATGGCTCTGCTCTGCACCGCCTTGACGGTGTGGGCGATGGTGGTAAGATCCGCGCCGCTCAGATCGGCAGTCATCAATGTCGCTGTCGTGACTGGAGCCGCATAGATGCTGCCTGCGATGATGGCTTTTGAGGTGTCGCCAGAGCCGCCTCGTAAGTAGACGATTTCTACATCAAGTCCATTTTTTTCGTACAGCTTGGCGTCCTTCGCGATCCAAGGGATCCACTGGGATGACGAAATCGACGTCTGCCCCCAGATGATTTTCTTGAGTCCCTGTGCGCCGGCATCACAAACCCACATCGCTAGAACAGCAAAGGTAATAAGGAGGTGTCTAGAGAAAATTCTTTTCATGGATTCTGTCCTACTATCTTATTGCTTACTCTCTCAAGCTTCTGCCTTCTTTAGCCTCGAATCGCGAACGGTTTGGTAAAGCCGCTGTCCTCGATTTTTTTAAGAAAGCTGTTATCATAAAAGTCTTCGGGGTTGGCGGTCGCTGCTTTCGGCTGGCGTGGCGCCAAATTTTGCAGCACGCTCCGTATGCCGGACGCGTTGGGATACGGCATCACAGGCATGAGATCGTAGTAGTAGTCGTAACCTTCCTCCGCGCGCGAGCGATCGTTGATTTTAAGAAACTTCATAATGCCGGCGATGGTTCGTTCCTTCTGCGTTCGGAAAAAGTGCAACGACTCGATGTAACCTTTGAGAAAGTTCTCGATCAACTGTGGATGACTTTTGATGTACGGCGTATTGCCGGCGATGGAATTTCCCGCGTACTCGATATCGGTCTTGCGCAGATCCGCGAGTTCGCGATAGCCGGCTTGCTTGGCAATGTTGCTAAATGGCGGCGCGAGCACGGTCCCTGAGACTGAACCGCGCATTAAAGCGTTCATCCTTCCCTGTTGACTTTCCGCCACAGAAATAAAAATTACGTCTTTATCCGGTTCCAAACTGTTTTTTCTGAAATAAAGGCGCAGTGCGCTGTCCGCCGAAGCTCCCGGGCGCGTGCCGGTGACGATTTTGCCTTTTAGATCTTGAACCGTTTTTATTTCCGGCGCGACGAAAACAGAATACTCCAGCTTGTTCGATTGCACCGAGAGAATCATGATATCAATGCCACCGAGCCGCGCGCCGACGGTCGCCGTCGCACCGGCGGCCAAAAATTGCACTGAATTCGACGTCACTGCCGCGATGGAGTTCATCCCGCCGCCGAAGTATATCGGCTCCATGTCGATCCCATACTTGGGGAAAATCCCAACTTGCTGCGCGATCGGAAACAAACTCGAGCTCACCGATATCGACCCGAGCTCGCCACCACGGTCGGATCCGCCAGTGTCGTGGTATCGCCCAAGGCGCGACCGTCGGCGATATCGCGCAGCAGGCGGCGCATGATTTTGCCGCTGCGCGTCTTGGGCAATTCCGCGGCGAAAAGAATTTCGTCGGGCCGCGCGATCGGGCCGATCTTCTTTGCCACATGCCCCTTAAGTTCATCGAGCAGAGCGCCGTTGCCTTCGACGCCGGCCTTGAGGGACACGAACGCGCAAATCGCTTGGCCTTTGATTTCGTGCGCTTTGCCGATAACCGCAGCTTCAGCCACTTTTTGATGATCCACCAGAGCGCTCTCGACTTCCATCGTGCTGATGCGATGACCGGCGATGTTCATCACATCGTCAACCCTCCCGAGCAGCCAGAAATAGCCGTCCTTGTCGCGCTTGCAGCCGTCCCCGGCAAAATATTTTCCGGGGAATCGGCTCCAATAGGTTTGTACATAGCGATCCGGATCACCATAGATCGTCCGCATCATCGCCGGCCATGGTT